>Ga0099797_100613_pt1 | contig 22587 bp, 16 predicted proteins | sample Uncmet_Sort48C_1_FD_89871 | JGI IMG/M metagenome (GOLD analysis project Ga0099797, IMG submission 89871) | Marine eukaryotic communities from CALCOFI LINE 67, Pacific Ocean - C012_Sort48C_1 | ecosystem: Environmental > Aquatic > Marine > Oceanic | place: Pacific Ocean: Monterey Bay | collected...
GTGTGAGCAGGGAGCTGCTGCAGACAAGGCCGGCGGGAAAAAGAACTTGGGTGTATGCAAGGCCTCCATCGTGGCCCCAAGGGTGCAGTTCGATGTCTTCGTCGAGGTTTCTCTTCGGAAGTAACATTCGCTGTGGCTGACATTGCAAAGCGGCACACCATTGTGCATAGGGTGGACGGGGTTCTTCGCGGCGGAGGCTCTGCACCGAAAACTAGTCAGCCGCAGCATGTCCTTTCGAATTCGGCTATGTCCTCAACTTTTCGGGTAAGAACTTTGGGGCACAGCAGGCAGTTGCTCAGATCCAGGCGGAGCTTTCGGGCTTGTCATCGCAAAGGAAATGGCACACAATTAAACCTTGGCACGATCAATGTCCAGCAGTGCAACTGGTCCCACCATGGGTACCGGCCTATGTCGGCTGACATTGTCACTCAAATGCGGGCGAAGAGGTTGGACTTGTTCTTTCTGACCGATGTGGGGGGTTTGCAGTTGGAGAGCAGGGTTGTTCACTATGTGGGTGTGGAGGAGTTTGTCTTTGTCATTTTTCGCATGGTTGCTATAGTTATGTCTCGGCCCATGGTGGAGTGTTGGAGAAAGGGAGGCGAGAAGGTCTTTACAGTCGACAAGAGCGACCGATGGCTTGGAGTTGAACTTTTGTACAGGGGGTGCCGGTTTTCCTTTGTGACAACCTATGTCCCGGTTCAGCGGTCCGAGGAGGAAAGAAAGATCCACTTCGCACATGGGTCGGAGTTGTTGGGAAAAATGCGAGGCAAGCTGGTCATTGGAGGTGACCTGACCTCCCACTTTGGTCGGGACGGGGTGGCTTTGACAGGTGGGTGGATTGGCAACTATTCGGCGAAAACTTTGACTTCGAGGAAGGCTTGGCAACTTGCAGAGTGGGGGCAGCAGGAGGCTTTGCACCATGTGGATTCCCATGTTCCCTGTCTTCGGCGAGGCACTTGGTGGAATAGCAGCTATGGGAAATGGTATGAACAAGATGTTTTCCTTTCGAGCTTTCCGGTGGTTCGTGGCAGGTGGGTTGGAATGCGAACTTTTACTATGGATGGGTGCGACCACACGGGCAAAATGGTCACTTTGCAGGTCCCGGGGGTGCCAGGGAAGAAAAACTTCTGCAAGATCTCAGATAAGGCTTCATCTCAGGGCATCCCTTCGGCTTTTGGTGGCTACAGGGCGAAGAACAAACTTAGGGTGGACAAGTTGCAGGGTGGTTCGGACTGGGCGAAGGAAAACAAGGAGGCCTATGCAGCAGAGGTGGAGGCAGAACTTCGAGATTGCGAAGAGGGCTCTTTGTCTTGGGCGAGCATGGCGAGCTTGGTTCGGGAAAAGGTTGGCAAAGTTTGTGGGCGAGAACCTGTTCGACAAGATTTGCCTTGCCTGCAAGCGGTTCGTCCACGGATTCTTAAGAGTCGGGCTTTGGTGGCAGCCAGCTACAAGCGAGTCCAAGAGGCGAGAGGGACTGTGGAGGAGGCCGAGTTGAAGAGGCACCATCGACAGGTAAAGCAGAAGGCCAGGAACTTTGAAAGGCGAGCGAGGAGGGATGCCATTGTGGAGGTCTGCAACGATTTGGAGTGGGCAACACAAAACCACGATGTTGGGCGAATGTATCGAAACCTTCGAGAGCTTGGAGTTCAAATGTCGCCGGTGCAAATGCGAGGAGTGGAGGAGATCACTGCGGAGAAGGGCAGGGACCATTTGTTTGCCATTGGGGGTCAGCCAGCGGTGGTTCGGCAAGGAGTTTTGGATGGGGTGCAGGCCAAGAACACCAACTTTGACATGGACAAGGAGCCGGAAGACCAGGAAATAGAAGTTGCAATGCGGGGGATGCGGGAAAGTGCAGGTGGGCAGGACGAAGTGACTATCCTTATGCTTCGTAGTGGTGGTCCGAAGTTGCTTCGAGAAGTTTGCCTTCTGGTGCGAAAACTTTGGCGACAAGCTGTGGATGGCGAAGCATGGCCGGAGGAGGTGCACTATGCAGTGGTTCGCTTGCTTTGGAAGGGCAAAGGTTCCAGAGCTGACTTGGACAAGTACCGAGGAATCTGCTTGCTAACAGTTATCAGCAGGATTGTGGCAAGGGTGGTTGCTCTAAGGTTGGCTCCCTATGCAGAGGAAAACAACTTGTTGGAGAACGAGCAGTGGGGCTTTAGGCGAGGGCGATCTACGCGTGACCCAATCTTGGTGGATCGGATTCTTTGCGAACTTTGTGCAGACTTTGAGGCCAAGGTCAAGGCGGCGGTTACAAAGTTGGAAAGGAGTGGCTTGGAACAGGAGGAGGTGGAAGCAGCTAAGCAGCTTTGGGAAGATAGGTTGCAGGCGGCGAAAACTTGCATAGCACTCTACGACATTAAGAAGGCCTATCCGAATGTTCCCCGAGAGCATGCATGGCAAGTTCTCCAGAAGGTTGGCATTGGGCCGGGCTTGGTCAATGTGTGTCGACAATTGCACGAGGGCACCTTGTACACTGTCAGGACTAATGTTGGGGACAGCAGCACTTACAAACTTGGTCGGGGCTTGCGAGAGGGGTGTCCTTCTTCGTGTGTGCTCTTTAACATTGTGCACAACTTTGGGCTACAAGTTCTCAAAGATCGGCTCGATGGTGTTGGCATCCACTTTGAGAAGGGCGAGTTGTTGGAGAGCCTTACTTTGAAACTGGTGGCTTTTGCAGACGACACAACAACCATTGGGAAGTGGACCGAGCAGCAGGCAAGCGATAGAATTGTTAGCGAGGTCTTTGCCGAGTTTGGGGAGTGCATCCATCCAGACAAAACCGAGCACATGGTGGCCGGCGAGTGGGTCGAGAACGAAATTGAGGGCGAGACTTTGGCGAAAAGTGTGCGGTTGCTTGGTGGCTGGATCGACATGGATGGTGGTGCAAGGAGGGACACAGTGGTTAGGCAAGCCGAGGCATCCAGGAGGTGGGGCAAGCTTAAGAACCAGCTACTTCGTGCCGGGCTCTCTTTGAAAACAAAAGGTCAGGTGCTTCGGGCGGTGGTTATGTCGAGCCTTTTGTATGGGAGCGAAGTTCGGCCTTTCCTTGCAGTGCAGGTCCAATCGCATCAGGCTTTAATGAACAAGTTTGTCAGGGCTTTGTGCTACAAGCGAGGGGGCACTACAATCAGGACCATGGAGGGCAAGTACACTATGCAGGACTTGAGGGGCTGGCTGGGCATCCCGACTGTTAAGGAGGCGATTTTGGCGAGGCAGTTGGCCTACCTTGGGCACTTGGGCCGCTATGAGGAAACCAGGATAGAGGCGAACATGGTCAGGTCTTGGCTGGTTTTGGATGGCGAGGAGGAGCCGAAGTACAACCGGTACAAAAACAGCCTGAGGAACACCTACTTAAAACTCATTGCCAAGGTTGTGGAGGCAGACAACGAGTTAAGGGGCCAGCAGCACGTGGTGGAGTTGCCGAGTTGGGCTTTGGTGGAGCGGTGGAAAGTTTTGGCTAGGTCTGGGGAAAAGAAGGGCGAGCAGTGGAGGAAAGCGAGTGCAAAACTTTTGAAGGAGGCCGAGAAGGAGGCGAACCAGGACACTTGGGCGAACAGGCATGCTGGGGAGCAGGATGTGGTTATTCCAAGGAGGCGGCCACGCGAAGGTGCTGAAGCTGGTCGGGCTGAGGGCTTTGTGGTTTGTCCAAAGTGTTTGGACGAAATTCATCCTATAGGTTACAGAGTACATCTTCGAAATTGCACAGGAGAAAAAACAGCTCGCCGTTGCAAGCCAGTGCCGTGCCCTCGTTGTGGGAAAGTTGTTCGCAGGTTGAAGCCCCATTTGGATGGTTATTGCAAAGGTCCTTTGGCTCCGGTTGCTCCAGTTGCCGAAAATTTGGAAGTTGTTCCGCCGCCGGTGCTTCGAAAACGGTTGAGGTGCAAGCAAAAGGACCCTTTACAACAAATCCCACTACAACCCCAACATCCACAACAACAAATCCAACAACATCTCCCACAAACTTCATCTTCCTCGAGTTCGGCCCCACCTCCTCCCCCCCCCCTCCTGCCCCACAACAAAATTTTGTTTTGGGAAACGACTATGCGGAGGGGCGGCGGGTTAGGAGGGTTAGGGCGGTGGCGGTCCCGGTGGCAAAGCCCAAAGCCAGAGGAAAGAAAAGGGCCGATGGAGTTTTGGAAAGTCGGGGTGTCCAATTTAGCTGTAAATATTGTGGGAAAGTGGGCCCTTCGGCATCGCACCAGTACCAATGCAAATTGGCTCCATGGGATGTGTGGTCCGAAAGACAAGTTTGGGTGGCCAAGAACAAGTGCTCGGTGGCTGACTATCTAGCGAAACCCTACTCTTGCATGTATTGTGGTTTAAGGTCCGATGGGTTGAAGGGAATGTCGTGCCACCTTACTGCTTGCAAGAAAAGGCGTCTCAGCTCAAACCTCCCGCTTTAGCTTTGGCCTTCGCTGACTTGGCTAACATGTTGGAGGCTTTGGCAGCTTCGCAGGCTGTGGGTGCTTCGTCTAGCGAAGGTCGTGGGCGAGGCAAGGGCAAGGGCAAAGGCAAAGCGGCTGGGGCGAGCAGTGCAAAAGTTCTCAAGAAGTTGATCCCGGCTATTGTACAAATTGATCGAAGGTTGGGGGCTCTCGAGGATCGGGGCTACTATGTGGTTCTCTTGCACGATGAGACATGGAAATCTCAGGTGGAGGCTTTGAAGCAGTTGTGGAAACGTGGGGAGGAAAGTCGCCGGAAAACTTTGGAGGCTGCCTTGAAAGAGTGGGAAAAAGACAAAACTGCCGAGAAGCCGAAGCTTGGGCCCCACGAGCTGGGTGGTTCTCAGAGGTCTGCCGTGCTCAAGTTGTTGGCCGAGTTGCTCTCCAAAACTTTGCCAAGTGACAATCCAGCTCGGGCCCGGGTGGACTATGTTGCAAAGGCTCCCCTTTCTGAGTTGGACAACTTTATCTTCAGGGCTAAGCCCCGCCATCCCACACCGAAGGAAGGGAAACCGTGGATCTGGGCTTTTGCAGTTCAGGAGTTCGCCACTTTGCAGGAGCGAGGCTTCTTTACTTCGCTTGCAGAGCAAAAGATTGACCAGTGCCGGGTGGCACCTCAGCACTCTATGGATGGGCCGGTTATGAAGTGGCTGTTGGAGTGGCTCAAGGAGGGTCGCAAACAAACCGAGGAGGATGGCGAGTTTAGCAGTGAGGAGGAGGGCATGTCTGACTTTGAGTTTGGAGCCGGCCGCAAGCGACGAGCCAGAGGTGATTAATTTGAGTGCCAGTTTTTCCTTTGGAATGGGGCCTTGTGGCCCGCCAGTGGTGTTGGCCTGAACCCGCTGGGTCTAGTGACTGCTTTTAGGAATGCGGCCGGCGGCCCACGGGCTGCGGCCGGGTTGACCTGGGTGACCCCGGTCACCACTCTGAGAATGGATTTCTCGTTTTTCTTTTGGGCTGCCTGACAGGCTCAGTCAGCTCGGCCTCTCTCGCCGCATGTTAGCTTTACCCTGTACTTGAATTAGCGAGGCGAAGCCGGTAGGAAGGACTTGTGTAGAGGCCCGTGAGGCTGTTTTCTACTTTCTCGGCGGGAAAAAGAAGTGAGTCGGCAGGCCCGAGTTTCAAGTATCGAGTTTTTTGTGGTTCGGAGTGGCCCTCCACCTGGAGTTGCGACTAGGTGACAGTCTTGTGTAAGTCCAGTAGGTAGCAAAGAAAAATTGTCGACCCATTACCTGGATGCTACAAAAACGAAACATTGGTTCGAATGTGTTCATGTTCAGGAGCATAGTCTTGCTCTGCATAGTTATACGGATGGAGAGCATTTTTCATTCCAGCCAGCCTGACCTGGCTCACCATGGCTTACCCCCCCCCACCGACACCGTCTCCATGGTGATCGGCCCATCCCTGCGAGCAACAACAAATCCCATGAGTAAGGTCAACTAATCGGCTGCCGCGGCAGACAAATACATTTGGTTTTCCATCCCATGGCGGCCCCACAGTGGCCTCACTTCCACTCCCCACGGGGGTCTCCACCCACGGCGGCCAGGTCACAACACCAGATTCCCCCACGGTGACCGAGGTCACTGTGTTTAACGAAAAATTACTCTCGTGTACACGCTCATCCGTAGCAATTTTGGCTCCAGCTACTTGCCCCCAATGCAATAGCTGGTTCTGGTTATGGTTTTGGTTTCGGCTTTGGTTATGGTTGAGGTTTTGGAGACGGTTTCGATTGGACTGTATGAATATCAGTATTTCAAGATTTGGTTACGGTTTTGGTTTAAGTTTCATTATTGTGTTCTGTATTACGCAACTCCAATAATATAACTATAACCGCAACCCACTCTGCACTCACCATGCCCAACCCCCCCTCCCCCCACGGTGACCGAGGCGACTGTCGTTAATTAAAAGATAGTCTCACGTGGACAGGCTGATCCTTAGCAGTTTTGGCTCCAGCTGCTTGGCTCCTAGTAGTAAGCCTAGCTGTAGTTTCGGGGCTAGTTTTCATTTTTTGTGGTTTCTGAAACTTTGTTGTGTTTTCCGGCCCCGGAGCGGATCAAAAGAGGTCGGGGACGTGTTTAAATGCATCTGGAGTGTTTTTTGCATTGTATCTGTATCTGGAAATGGATAAAACCAATCGATAATATCTAAACATTGCCAGGGGGAGTTATTTTGCCAGCCTTCGGGAGAACACATTTCCGAAACACGCACCCAGAACGAAAAACAAACAGCTTGAAAGCTAACAAGTTTTTTAGCAGCCAAAGTACAGCTAGGTAAGATTCCATGGTTCTAGCCACTCCAATAACATAACTATTACCGCAACCCACTCTGCATTCACCATGCCCGCCCTTTCCCCCCACGGTGACCGAGGTCACTGTGGTTAGTTAAAAAATAGAACAGGCTGATCCGTAGCAGTTTTGGCTCCAGCTACTTGGCTTCTAGCAGTAAGATTCCAGAGTTCTAGCCATGGGTGCCAGCAAACCTCGCGGAATCAGGGCGGCTCGTAAGTTGGTCATTCAAAGAAGGTCCGCACGCTGGGCAGACAAGGACTAACACCACCATTGGATTAATAAACCCTTCCCTAAACCCCAAATCCTAAACCCTAAACCATATAAACCCATATAAACCCTTCCTATCACGCCCAAACCTTGGAGTATTAAAACCCCCTTCCTGGATTAATAACCCCCCCTTCTTGGACTAATAACCTCCCCTAGGAGCAGGGGGGGTTATCAATCCGGCGGAGGATATACAAACACGCACACAGTTGATATACATTTGATCACCCATAATGAAGGCGGCCTTCGGCCGCCTCCACGAAAGGTGGGCTGGCCGCCTTCGACGCCCAGCCCACATGTATGGAAATCATTATGGGTGATCAAAAGTGTATCACATATGCGCCTGTTTGTATATCCTCCGTCGGATTAGTAAAACCCCTTGCTCCTAGGGGGGAAAGTTATTAATCCAGGAAGGGGGGTATCAATCCAAACAGGGGATTGCAAGGGAGTTATTTATGGCGTTTTCTTTCTATGATTTGTTTCCCGTTTCCAGGTTCCGGGAATAGTCCCATTCGATTCGTTTCGAAATACCGTGGTACTCTGAGGTATGTATGCATCTGGAGATCCGATGATGTATTTTGACAACAAATCAGTTTTCAACCATTCAAAGAAGCTCTAGCTCTAATGGGGGTTAATTCAAATGGGGAGTGAACCCTATTTAGATCAAACCCGTTAAGGTGTAATACATATTGAATATAAGAAGCATTCTATCCTAATGCAATGGACAGAGACGGGGGCCGTGGCTTTCGTCCGCAGCCCCCTGTGGTGTCAATCAAGTTTGAACATATTCCTTCTCATATTCCTTAGATGTCCCCCCTTAATGGGGTTTACTCCCAATATGGTTTAGTCCCTTATTTGAGTTCAACCCCACTAGTGAAGATTAATTGTAAACGTAATCTGTCTGATTGTTGTTTTGTTTTGGTGCTCTTTTCGAAAATGCATTCTCCCCAGAGGGCTGGCCAAGTAGTCTTCAAAAATGAATGCGGTGTCCGTAAACTATCGTGTCGGAGCTCCGGATGCATAAGTACCCCAGAATACCATTCATTTTCGAATCGAATGCAATGGGACTAGTCTCGGGACCTGGAAACGGGTTCAACACATTAGAAATCATATGTCTCGAAAGCTCAATACAAAACTCATCAAATCTATTTCCAAATGTTTTTAACTACACCTTTTTCGGATGTCAAGGAATTCCCAAATTCTCAGCAGACTACCTTCAATCTTAAAATAGCGATTTCTGGGCGCAATTCCTGACGGCACCTTGAGCTCTCGGCCAGTGGTCCCCCACCCCAGTAGCCCATGGTGCCCATGGGTCCCATGGGCCCATGAAGGTTTTATGGTTTGATGTGAGGGCTGCATTCCTTAAATAACGATTCTCTGCCATCTGCAAACGGTGTACCTTCCTAAAGGACTACAAGAAGGCCCACATTGGAAGCCGATACAAGTGCAACCCCTTCGCAGGCTCATCCCACGCCAAGGGCATCGTCGTCGAGAAGATCGGCATTGAGGCAAAGCAGCCGAACTCTGCCATCCGCAAGTGCTGCCGTGTCCAGCTCATCAAGAACGGCAAGAAGATTGCAGCCTTCGTCCCCCGTGATGGCTGCCTCAACTTCATTGACGAGAACGATGAGGTATCCCCAACCCTTGAGAATAGTACAACTAATGCCCCTAGTCAAGGAAGGCCGCTAAATTGGATAATGAAAAAGGTGGTCTTGATTTGGTATGGGTATTACTTTTCATCCACCATTATGGAGGCGGCCTCCGGCCGCCATCACTACAGTGAGGTGGGTGCCACCTTGGAATTCATAATAACCATACCCAATCAATACCACTTTTTCAATTATCCGAGTTAGAGGCCTTGACTGGGTATGTGTATTAGTTTTATTATTTTCAACCCCACTTGCAGGATTGTTGGTTCATTTAATGTCTTATCTAGACGGTATGCAATGAAAGTCAATTGCAATAACAGAAACATGCAATTGAAACATGCAATTGAAAGTCAATGCAATGCACAGAAAATATGCTCATCAATATGAATACCCTCAGTCCGAACCTGAGGAGGAAGATGATAATATGTCAGATATACCGGCAGAATCCACGGACAATGCCTCGGATATGAGCTCTGAGTAGTTCAGGCTCCCATATACACGGATAGAGCTCATGTCTCTCTCCGTAGCAAACACAAATATAACACGCGGGTTCTGATGAAATCATTTAGCTCACCTTAGTGTATTAGTTGTATTATTTTCAACCCCACTTGCAGGATGGTTGGTTCATTCTAGACGGTATGGGTATAAATGTCACCCCGGAAAACCATTTGGTCTCTCACTTCGACCAGGTAAAACCCAGTATGGGGCACAAAAATGGCTCCTCCACCCAACCTTGGGCCCCGGCCCTAGGTTGTCTAGATGTGGCTGGATCGTCTAGATGTGGCTTGCTCGTTTCTGTGCCTCGTAGTGGTTTTTTGCTGACCGGGGGTGACACTTATACCCGTATCGTATAGATAAGAATTTAGATAAAAACACAGCACGGGTCTGGAGGCAGAGGAAAGTACTGGAATGGTACTATTGACGAAATCGGGACAAACCGGATCCAGAATCAAGAATTCTTACAATTAAGATTTGATTTATGCACGTAACCTCGACACGAATGCAAAAATACCACCAAATTGGTTAGAAACCCGTAAAACGCTTACACAAATCGGTTTGGGATTCGGGGGTGGGGGCTCTGGGGTTTGGGGTTTGGTGTCCGGGGCGACCAGGTTATCTGGCAAGTAGGGGTGGGGATGACGAGGTCCTCATTGCTGGTTTCGGGCGTCGTGGCCACGCTGTTGGTGACATCCCAGGCGTCCGTTTCAAGGTCTGCAAAGTGGCAGGATGTGGTCTGGGTGCCCTCTACCGGGAGAAGAAGGAGAAGCCTCGCTCATAAGCGGTAGCTAGTAGCAGGCAGGGCAGCTCCGCGGCTCGGAGGCACATCCTGAGGACAAAGATTGAGAGCACGGTTAAAAAGCAAACACCTAACTTCATCCACTTGCAACAATTAACATCCATTTTCATATATTAATAACATAAGGGCCGCTTGGGCGGTTGATCGGGTGTTTTGTAATATATTCCGTGCCCCTTTGGCTTCCCTTTGATCGGTTGATTGGCTTCCTAGAATGTTTTCGGGGCCCCTGTCAGCCAGTGTGGGGTGGCTGGGGCTGCCTTGAGCTCGAATACCAGAGCCTCCGTGTTTGAAAGTCAGCGTTTCGCGTGCATGAAATGACAACCTGTGTTGGAAACGAGCGTTTCGCCACACAAACACCATACTTGTCATAATGACAAACTTTCCAAAGTGTCAAAGTGTGACAACTAACCTTCATTTGGTTTAATATAAATAACATAACGGCCGCTTGGGCGGTTTATCGGGAGTTTTGTAACATATTGCGTGTCCCTTTGGCTTCCTTTGGGTGTCTCCGGGCCCCCTGTGGGCCCGTGTGGGGTGCTTGGGGCTGCCTTGAGTTCGAATACCAGAGCCTCCGCGTTTGAAAGTGAGCATTTCGCGTGCATGAAATTACAACATGTGATGGAAACACGTGTTTCGCCTACACAAATACCCTACTTGTCACAATGACAAACTTTTCAAAGTGTCAAAGTGTGACAACTAACATCCATTTGGTTCAATATAAATAACACAACGGCCGCTTGGGCGATTGATCGGGAGTTTTGTAATACTAGTATATATATATATATATATATATATATATATATTGCGTGTCCCTTTGGAAGAGGTGCCGACCGATGTGTTAGATACTGAGGTATGGGTGCTTAGACGTCTAGTTCCCGGCCCAGGGAACTGGGTACGTCAGGTTGACTTAAGCCATTTGCAACACAGGTACGGGCACCCTTTCAATTTTGCTAGTTTTCACCATATGTCCTTGGTAGCAAAACTGCGTATCTTGGCGTACGAACCACAGTTGGATTTTGAAGAGCGCTATGCTGATTTTGTGAGTATGCGTGCATCGGCATCAAGGAACCGTGAGTGTTGGGTGAATTGGTATGAGCACGGTCACATCATGGTTTTGCACCGCGCCCGCTCCCAGGCCGAGATGCTCGGTGTAACCGCCCGCTCGGGTCAAAGTGCGGTTGAGCTTCGTTGGAAAGGTTGTCGTGATACACATACGCTGCCCCTCCACATTAAGACTCGATTTCATTCGCAAGCCCTGTTGCAACTCATGGTTGCGCAGCATTACATCACGAGCACGTACTAGGGCACAAGTTACAACGTTGGCAAATCCAAGGAGTGCCAGACGGCATCTTGGCACGGAGGGCTGCCAGATATCTGTCGCATGCTTTTGAATTGGTCCCTGCTCGTGTTGCGACAGTTCTGTTCCGCACATGGTTCGCTGGATGGTGCACAGCACGCAGGTTCCAGGTTGGTCAGGCATCTTGTTCAAATCGAGATGTCACAGATGACACCCGCACCTTGCAGCTCCTCTTGCTTTATGCGGTTTATACCGCAAGTAATTGTTTGCGGTTCTGCCAGCCTGAGCTCGATCCTGCGAAATGGCATGAGTTTTTGCTTCAATATGTCCAACAAGGAGCTAGTCAATCTAGCGCTCCTCAGAAAATCGTACATGATGCGAGACAAGGTCGCATGGCTCTGAGACCACACCTTGCATGATCTGTGTACATGTGTCTGCCGGACAATGATCATAGGTGCTTCATTGCACTCAGTCCCACTTCCAGTTCCTTGGCAAATGCTCGCTGTGCGAGTACAGGCTCAATTTGGCTGCGGATTGTTTATGGAATTCCTGTTCAGGTTGTTGCAGCGGTGACTTCGCTAGCTGGTGGGGCAATGGTGATAGCACCGCTGCTCGGCGTGGAGCGCTGGTGAACAGGAGTTCGGTACCCCCCCGCCTGCCGGATCGGCCCGGAATGTATGGCCGGTCTATGTCCAGGTTCAGGTCGTGAGGGTGGATCTGTGGTGCAGGCCTACATCGTGAGCCTGTTGTGGCGGTCTTCTTTTGTGGGCATACTTTGATGGATGGGCTCAGCTTGGTTGCTTGGTTTCTGATGCTGCAAGCTCTCATGGTGTTCTTGCCATTGTCATTACTATTTGCTTGTACTTTCCGATGTGCTTGGTTTTGTTTGTGCATCCCTGTGCTGGATGCTGTGCGGTGGGGACTTCTTGTGATGGCTCCCATGTGTGGTCGGGTTGCGTGTGCCTGTCGACGAGAGGCGGGTCTCGGTGGAGGTCTCCACTTAGACTTGTAGTATGCTTCGGCTATGTAATTAGGTATCAGCCTTGCTGGTTGTCGTCTTTTGCATCATTTTCTGCATGTGTCGAGGTTGTGTTATGGTTGGATACGTGCGCACACGCACGCAGCTCGTCTGTATTTTGTTTTTTGCATCATTGTTTGGTGTGAACTCACTGTTACATTTTGCTCAGCGGGGCCTGCACATGTCATTGCTTGTTGGCACCTTGCGCACATTGAATTTGTTGGTGTTGTTTTTGTGTGTTGTTTGGGGCTGCGCTCACTATCTCTATGTGTAGAGACGGCTGCTTCGCCCACCTCAGCATTTTTACCCAGCTGCTGGGGAACGTCTCAGTTGGTGACCCATTTAACTTATCATTGCTTGCTTGTGTGGTTGAAATTGCGCCCAGTCTTCTCGAGGGGAGAGGGGTTTTGTTGATTGCTCGCACTTTCTTTTGGACCGCATTGGTCATGTCTTTGGTCGTCGTGGGTTTGCATGTGAACTTGTTGTGGGTTCTTAAAAAGATGTATCTTTCAGTCTCTCAGCTCTCTGGCTGCCGGGCTGGGATGGTACGCCCTACATTAATTAAAGGGTCCGTCACATAGAGTCTTGTTGACCACTTTGGTTTCCAAGAGGTTTGGCTCTGCACTCCGCCCTACAAAAAAATAATATTGCGTGTCCCTTTGGCTTCCTTTGGGTGTTTCCGGGGTTCCTGTGGGCCCGGTTGGGGTGCCTGGGGCTGCCTTGAGCTCGAATACCAGAGCCTCCGTGTTTGAAAGTGAGCGTTTCACGTGCATGAATGGACAACATGTGTTGAGAACGAGCGTTTCGCCTACACAAATACCATACTTGTCACAATGACAAACTTTTCAAAGTGTCAAAGTGTGACAACTAACATCCATTTGGTTTAATATAAATAACATCATGGCCGCTTGGGCTGTTGATCGGGAGTTTTGTAATATATTGCGTGTCCCTTTGGCTTCCTTTGGGTGTCTGCGGGGTCCCTGTGCCTGGGGCTGCCTTGAGCTCGAATGGCAGAGCCGTGTTCGAAAGTGATGGAAACGCGTGTCCACACAAATACCTTGTCACAACGACAAACTTTCAAAGTGTCAAAGTGTTACAACTAACATCCATGTGGTTTGATATAAATAACATAACGGCCGCTTGGGCGGTTGGTCGGGAGTTTTGTAATATATTGCGTGTCCCTTTGGCTTCCTTTGGGTGTCTCCGTGGTTCCTGTGGGCCCGTGTGGGGTGCCTGGGGCTGCCTTGACCTCGCATGCCAGAGCCTCCGTGCTTGAAAGTGAGCATTCCGCGTGCATGAAATGACAACATGTGTTGAAAACGAGCGTTTCGCCGACACAATCGTGTCAAGACTGTCATCGTCGCCATAACATCTGTTATTGGATAATTTTACGGAATTCTTCGGCTAATTCGACGGGCCGGATCTGATTACAAGCGTACCGGGGTCTGGGGATCTGAAAATATTGTTTCAAATCTTGCATTTTTAATTAGGCCTTCGGTATAGTGTATTTATGAGTCCTAGGTGGCCCTTTTTCTTTTCTTCTGCTTCGTGTCCTGCGTGACCAACTTGTCGAGTCAAGGCCACCAACTTGTCGAAGGAAGAGACTGAGGAGGCCGATGCAGCTTCGGCTTACGAGGAGGTTACGCAGGAGACCCCCGAACCCAGACCCCCGAGCCCCAGACCCAAAACCCCAGACTTCCGAACCCCGAACTCCAATCCCCAAATTATTTTCTGATGCATTTTACGAGTCTCTGGGCAATTTTGTAGTATTTAATGAAGTCGTGTGGAAATTCAGTGCGTAAATTAAGTACTCATGGTGGGAATTCTTGATTCTGGGCCCATTTCGCGCATCCAGCTAAAGTACTGTTCCAGCATTTCCTTCTGCCTCCAGGGATGAGACCCTTAAAGAAATAATTCCCGAGCCTCGAAAGCTCACCCACGAACCCAATAACAATAGGGACTATATTGGCCTGTCCCCATAAAAACACCAAACCCCAACCCCATACAAGCCCCGAACCCTAAACCCTAAACCCTATTCATATAAGTTTTAGTTTCCGGTCCCCAGGCCCCGGGATCCTGATAAGGAGCTCCAGGCTGCAACTTCCTCGAACTTGCCGCATGAGTTGCACGAAATGGTCGAACATGGTTGAGGGTAAGCGCACCCATTGACCCACGAATAACTTGGGTGTCCTTGCACATGAATTTTGGATTTTCTTAGTTTCCGGACCCCTAACCCCCAGACCCCACACCCGTTTTTGCAACGTTGTTTAGCGTTAGTTTCAAAATTATGTGCATAAGACACGTCTTAATTGTCAGAACGCTGGATTATGGAGCCAGTATGTGCCCGGATTTGTCAAAAGTACCATTCCAGCATTTCCATCCGCCTCCAGACCCTTATAGTTTTAGAAAAAATAAACCTCGAGAGCTCACACACGATACCGCCAACCCGAATGTAAGGGCCTCCCACTGCAAGCATGGGCATGCCAACACCATGCCCATATATTCGAATGCAATGGACAGAACAAGTGGTCGCAGCCTTCGCCCCCCCCCCCCCCCCAGTATTCTTTTGGAAGTCGTTTTCTTTAACCGCAGGCCTGAATAGGGTCCTATTCAGATAGGATCTATTATATAGATTTCTGCTTCTTGGTTTTTCTTTGAAAGTCTTTGATGTTCTCGACTCGTGTTAGACAAATTTGGCGTTCCTCGGTTGTCAGATTGGGCTTACTCTCCACTAGCCTTTGGCTTCCCTGCCACCATGCTGCTTGCTCTGGACCGGTGATCGGGAATCGTGCTAACTCTCTTGGTGACATGGCTGTGACTTGCGAGTGTCTTAATATACAAACACACAAACCGACAAGCACACCAACCCACAAATAGGGAAACACAACCAAACAGGCCCAGAGGCACCCAAATGGAGCCGCGGAGGCACCCAAAGTGAGCCCAATGGACGCCCAAGGGGGCCAAAGCGACCCCAAGGGATTCCAGAATGGCTCCAAGGAAGTACCCAAGAGACCCCCAAGGACGCACAAGGGGAGCCCAAAGAGCCCCAAGGAATCCCATTGCAACTTGTGTGGAGCTCCTCTGATTCATTCGGAAATCATTTATTCGTAACGATGATGGGGGTGCTACATTTCGGGCGGAGCCCCTAAACCCTATTTTCCGGCTCCGGGCCCCTACACTTTTATTTTCGGGCCCCGGGGCCCTTCAAACAGGTCGGGGACGTGTTTAGATGCATCTGGGGTGTTTTTGTTGCACCAAACTTGGCTGCGGAAATGTGTAAAACCAATCGGACAATCGATCAGATCCAAATGTTCTGGGATTTTTACAACTTTGTGATGTTTTTGTTGCCAGCCCTCTGGGAAGAATACATTTGTGAAAAAAACGCAGCCAAACCAAACAATTGTTCAAAATATGTGGGTTTAGGGTCCGCACGAAATTTTGCCTTTGGGCCTCCAATTGCAAACAAATTGACAGAACAGGGGGTCGCAGCCTTCGGCTCCCCCCTGTATTTTTTTTTGACATATCGTTCCTTAACCACAGCCCTGAATAGGGTCCTATTCCAATATAATCTATTATATAGATTTCTGTTTCTTGGTTTTTCTTTGAAAGTCTTTGATGTTCTCGATTTGTGTCAGACAAATTTGGCGTTCCTCGGTTGTCAGATTGGGTTTACTCTCCACTAGCCTTTGGCTTCCCTGCCACCATGCTGCTTGCTCTGGACCGGTGGTCGAGAATCGTGCTAACTCTCTTGGTGACATGGCTGTGACTTGCGAGTGTCTTGATATACAAACACACAAACCGACAAGCACACCAACCCACAAATAGGGAAACACAACCAAACAGGCCCAGAGGCACCCAAATGGGGCCGCGGAGGCACCCAAAGGGAGCCCAATGGACGCCCAAGGGGGCCAAAGCGACCCCAAGGGATTCCAGAATGGCTCCAAGGAGGTACCCAAGAGACCCCCAAGGACGCACAAGGGGAGCCCAAAAGAGCCCCAAGGAATCCCATTGCAACTTGTGGAGCTCCTCTGATTCGTTTGGGAATCATATATTCGTAACCACAGCCCTGAACAGGGCCCTATTCAAATATAATCTATTATATGGATTTCTATTTCTTCGCTTTTATTGTGAAGTATTTTATGTTCTCGATTTGGGTTAGACAAATTTGGCGTTCCTCGGTTGTCAGATTGGGTTTGCTATCCACTAGCCTTTGGCCTGCCTGCCACCATGCCTCTGGCTCTGGACCGGTGATCGGGAATTGTGCTAACTCTATTGGTGACAAGGCTGTGACTTGCAAGTGTCTTAATATACAAACACACAAACCGACAAGTGCACCAACCCACAAATAGGGAAACACAACCAAACAGGCCCAGAGGCACCCAAATGGAGCCGCGGAGGCACCCAAAGGGAGCCCAATGGACGCCCAAGGGGGCCAAAGCGACCCCAAGGGATTCCAGGATGGCTCCAAGGAGGTACCCAAGAGACCCCCAAGGACGCACAAGGGGAGCCCAAAAGAGACCCAAGGAATCCCATTGCAACTTGTGTGGAGCTCCTCTGATTCATTCGGAAATCATTTATTCGTAACGATGATGGGGGTGCTACATTTCGGGCGGAGCCCCTGAACCCTATTTTCCGGCCCCGGGCCCCTACACTTTTATTTTCGGGGCCCGGGGCCCTTAAAACCAGGTCGGGGACGTGTTCAAATGTATCTGGGGTGTTTTTTGCATCGAACTTGGGTGTGGAAATAAGGTAAAAACCATTGTACAATCGGTAAAATCCAAACATGATCCAAACATTTTGGGATTTTTACAATCTGGGGGAGTTCGTTTGCCAGCCCTTCGGGGAGGATTCATTTTCGATAAACACACCCATCACGAAAATCCAACCAACACATTTGATTTTCAATGCCCAAACGTGTTTTTGCGGCGAACCATTTGTAAAGCTCCAGAACACCAAAGTGTTGCTTAATCAAGTCCATTAACCATATGTCGAAATAATGTGAAAGGAATGTGCATCTGTGTGGAGGTGCATGTGGAGTCGAGCAATTCACAAATAGTTCGCATTTATTTGACACAGTGCGGATCTATTGTAAACAGCATGTGAACACATTTGACATGAATGCGCATATTGCTCACCCTATGTGCAAAGTTATTCTGCGAAGCCTTGAATTGCAAGGCCCCAATGCCCCCTGCATAGCCACATGCTCTCTCTCTCTCTCTCTCTCTCTCTAAGTAGATACTATACAAGTTTTTGAATTGGTGGTTAGTTTGGCTTGTCTTTGATGGGTGGTAGTATTCCCATGTCATGTGATCCATCACTCATCTCCCCTTAAGGCATGGATGTGTTTGACTTGTCGCGTATAATGGTGTATTTGTGCTGTCCAGGAGAATAAGGTGACCAAGGCTGCAAAAGAGCAGGATGTCAAGTGGGAGTGGCGGATTACCTTGCATGGCTTATTTGATCCTTGCAGCGCCAGACATCTAAGATTCGTTTGTGTCAAGGTGGTTCTTGTTTTTCAGGTGTTGGGTTATGGCAGAAGATGTCATGTATGGGCACCCATTTGTTATAAAAAGGCTTACAATATTGGTGACCTCACCCTGACTCATCACAAGTACATTTCGAGCCGGTGCCATCTTCGTTCCAACGCGTTTCTTCCATATGGAAAGACGATGCAAACAGAAGGGAAGGAGGACACATGCAAAGAAGGAACCAAAGTATACAGCAGTATTTGTATTTGTATTTATTCTTCTCTGTACAGGTCCTCAATGCTCCCCTTCAATAGTGCCCTGATCTTCCAATCCTATGATGGTGTGTGGCCTTTACATTTGTGTATGTGTGTTTTGACTCACTTCTATCCTATCAAAGGGATTCCATGGTACAAGACCCAAGAAGCCGCATCCCTCGACAAGAGCATCTCGCAAACGTCCTCAGACAGGTGCCCAATTTCGCGAGATCCTCATATGGCTCTTAATTGACCTTCGAAACCCATTCCTGTTTTGTAATGTAGATTATATTGAAATTATGTTTCAAGTATTATTTATCAGACATTTGTTTTTGATTGTGTTAACGTTTCCAGGTCTCGGGGCTGGGCCATTCGATTCGTATTTAGATTTCGTGCTATTCGAATGTATTTATGCATCCGGGCTTCGATGGGTCCCGGGACTCGTCCCATCGGATTCGTGTACAGAACTCCGATGTGGTATTTGACAAGATTACATCCATTTTTGGTATTGCAATGTAGATTATAGTGAAGTCGAATTTAAAACTATTTCGAACATCCAACGGATACATGAGCATCAATAGAAATAAAATGAAAATACTTACAAAGTTACTAAATAATTCTTCCGGCGGTGTGCTGAGGGGCCCCAGGCCCGGGCCCGGGCCCGGGGCAAACTTTGAGCAACTTTGAGAGTATGTTCATTTAGCTTGTGTTTCATTAATTTTCATGTAGCTTACATTTATTGTCAAAACGACTTCAATACATATTCCGCGTTACAAATGATGACTTTATGCCGTCACCAAGCCCAAGGACATGCCAACACCATACCACAGCGAAGGCCGCCGCCTCGTGTTCTGTTAGGTACATCAGAAGACATGGGCATTGTGTTGGCATGTTATTGTTAGGCCAACACCTTTAATAAATACATGATTTGGCCTCGAAAGCCAATAAGATGCCATAGGAAATGACAAACAACAACAAACAAAAAGCAGGACACAAACAACATACAAAATCGGCCAGCACTCTGAGCTCTCCGGAGGGGCCCCCCACCCCAGTGATGATTCGTGCTTGTTGACATCCTTTTCTGCATTTCAAACACTCGCAGGGCGCGCCCAAAGACAGGCACCTAATGGTATAAGAAAAAGTAAATTATGAATTCCGGTCTTGCTTGGGTTTACTAGGCTACAAAATGAGGATGCTGGCGCGAAGCTGGCCGCTCAGGACGCTACAGACGCAAAAAACACCGGCAAATTCTACCTCTCCGCGACCCGAATCCAATGGGCGACGTCCCTGACCAGGATTCGGCCAAACACCCTGCAACGAAAATACAATGGTTTTTTGCTTACCCGAGCAATCCTGGGATACCAGACCCACAAGTCGAGTCACATTTAATCAGAAAATCAGATGGTACTGTTGGTGGACCCGAACTTTCGTTTTGGGTGTGCTTTTCAAAAATGTGTTCTCCCCGAAGCGCTGGCAAAATAACTCGCCCAAGTAACACAAAATCCCCAAATGTTTTCATTTTATCGATTGTCAATGGTTTTATGTTTCTCTTATGCAAATTCGATGCAAAAACACGCCAGATGCATTTAAACACGTCCCCGACCTCTTTTGCAGGCCCCCGGGGCTGGAAAATATGGTTTAGGGCACGGCAGGCCGGAAATTAGGGTTTAGGGACCCGGGGCCGGAAAATAGTATAATATGTGTCTGATTAAATGCGACTGAGATGGTATTACGATATTCCGGAGGACTCTGAATTGGAGCAGAAGTGTAATTGAGCAGCTTTGAATTGAATGTTGTGCTGCAAAAATCCATTGCAAAACTTGTTGTTCCCACGATGTCATGTATGATACATTATACCCTTCACACCCCGCCCCCACCCATATTGCTTAGTTTGTAATGTAAAACAGATGTAGAAAAACAACGGTTTAAGGAATTCGGGATATATATATATATATATATATATATATATATATATATATAAGATGCATATATATATATATATATATATATAATATATACGATTAGTGCTATATATATATATATATATTATGTGTGACCTATGATTTATTATAGTTTGTATGGGAACCGCCGATTAATCCGGCAAGGGTGCTCCTACTTAAATGGCCCCGGTTATGCGGAGTTAAAATTCGTTTTGGGTACTTTGCTGGATGCCCAAAGTTCCCCCTGATTCATTCCCGGTTGCCTTTTGTATTGGATGGCGGAACGACACAACAATTGGAAAAGGGTGGGCCAACAGGAACAAACATTGGAAATTGAAGGGCCAATGTTCTAAACACCCACCGTGGGGCTCGAACCCACGACCACAAGGTGAAGGGCCTTGCACTCTAGCTAGGCGGGCCAAGCCTTACAGGCTGTGTTGTTTTCCATGTTTGACCGGTAAACTGGCCGGAAAGAGCCCCAGCTGGCTGGGCAGCCTGCCGCCGGAGGGGGTCGGTCGGCATGCCAGGAAGCCCCAGCCCCAGCCTACCGCCCCACGGCGGCGGGCTGCCCAGCCGGCTGGGGCTGTTTCCGGCCAGGTTACCGGTCCAGAGTAGAAGATGACACCTGTTGTAGGACATGGCCCGCCTAGCTCAGTCTGTGGAGGGCACGGCCCTCAACCTTGTGGTGGTGGGTTCGAGCCCCACATTGGCATGCTTCCTTCTGTTGTGACTTAGCAAGGCGTTTCAGAGGTGCCCCCGCACAGGTCCGCACCCCCAACCACTCCCAACACAGCTTCCACCAACACTTCCGGCGCACTATCCACACAGTTCTCATACACTTTCCACACACTACTGACACACTTTTCACCCACTTCCTGCACACTGTCAACGCACTTTCAACACACTTCATGTTCATATGTTATGTTATATGTTATGTTACATGTTATGTTACATGTTGTGTTATGTTATAGTGCGACAGGGTACGCATAAACCAAACTTACCACTCACCCCACACACACTCTTTCCACATACTCCCAAAACATTTCCCACCCGCCACCGGCACCCTTTCGGAGCATTCCCCCGAGTCACTGCCACCACCGCAGGCATGAAGGGCACCACCACAGTTGCTTTATGATTATTTTCCGCACTTAGTCCAGACATTTTCTACACTATTTTCCATGCTTCGGTGATGATCAGCTGTGCAATCGCTTTGAAATGAAATGAATGAAGGGCTGGACTGCTCATTTCTAGTTCGTGGGCAAATTAGAAATGAGCGTAATTAGATATAAGCGCAATTAACAGCGAATAAACCAGTATAATATCTTTGTAGGCGGAGGTAAAATTGGCAGTGTCGTTGAGGAACATCTTGGTGCCGACCCACCATTGAGATAGTTTATTTATAAATTTCAGGGGTGGCGGCCCATCGATGGCTCAAACCAGATTTGCAATTTTGCATATGATTACGCGCCAATTTTTGATTTAATCGGCGACCTCCATCTATTATACGTTATATATCATTAACTAACAACAGATTGTATAAACAATTGATTGAAACCTTACCCGGACCGCGAGTTAATACCCCCTCCAATTTTGATGCGGTGTGGGCACGCCACGCATGGTGCAAAGCCACATTCGGGATGGGGACAGGAATTCGGTGCTAATCGTATTGGGCGAGGGTTTTGGGTGCAAATCCTATTGGGCCGAGGTGTTGATTAACGCCAGGGGGGGTGGGGATGGAATTTGTTGCAATGTCTGTATTGGGAGGGAATTTGTTGTAATGTCTGTATTGGAATTTCGGCTACAACCTGCCAGTAAGGCAAGTTTTGTTGCATTCTGTAAAGAAAACGTTGAATAATCTAGTAAAATCGGTGTTCGATCTTTTATCAAACTAGCACAAGAAAACTGTTCTGCGGGCCGGCTTGATGGGGGGGCTGTGTGGCCGGCCGTGGACCAGTCCTAAGGTTTTTTTGGTGCAGATCCTATGAGAGGGTTAAAGTGAGTCTGTCTCCCCGAGATCCGCCGGCGGTGCTAATCCTATTAGCCCGCCAGTGCTCGGGCACACTTCAAAACTTTTAATTCGACAGGTTTACAAACTATGCATTCGGACACGAAACTGATTGCCAAGGACGCTACAGTTACCAACACACCATCCAATTCGGCATCTCGACGCCCCGAATCCAATGGAAGACGTTCCGGACCAGGATTGGGCCAAAAAGTCCGGAAACAACGTTTGAATTTCTTTTTGCTTACCCGAACAATCCTGGGATACCAGACCTATTACGATATTCCGTTTAGGGTTTAGTGTCTAGGGTCTAGGGTTTAGGATTATGCCAACAAGTCCGGAAACAAAGCATCAACTTTATTCTGTTTGTCCGACCAGTCCTGGGTTAGGGTGAAAGTAATTATGTGATTGCGAGAACGGCTTGGATGTGCCAGTCTCATCGGGGTCCGGGCCATACAAAATTGCCATGAAATGGTCTCGTGAAATTTTATTGAAGGTGGGGTATTTTGGCAGGTAGTTAATGGGGTTTAATTAAAACGGGGATTAACCCCCATCAAAATTAAACCCCATTAATGGGACCCCCCCCCCCCCATCAAAATTACCCCCCATACAAAATTGCCATGAAATGGTTTCGTGAAATTTTACTGAAGGCGGGGTATTTGGGA
>Ga0099797_100614_pt1 | contig 22586 bp, 25 predicted proteins | sample Uncmet_Sort48C_1_FD_89871 | JGI IMG/M metagenome (GOLD analysis project Ga0099797, IMG submission 89871) | Marine eukaryotic communities from CALCOFI LINE 67, Pacific Ocean - C012_Sort48C_1 | ecosystem: Environmental > Aquatic > Marine > Oceanic | place: Pacific Ocean: Monterey Bay | collected...
GCGCAGAGCGCGCACACCCTGGTGCGACAGCTGGCTGCGCGCAGTGGGAAACAAGGTCCGAAACAAAACAAATGGCCGCAGCGCTCTGTGCGTGGCGCCACCTCCCACGAGCGGCCCCTAGTGCCTCGTGGTGATCGGTCCTTGATCAAGGACCTGGCACTCAATTAAGTGCTGGTTCTGGCCCGATTCTCGTGCCGTGTGTGGCTTCAATGTCAAGGTCGCCTCACCTCAAAAGGGTGTTCAGACGACTAAATCACCCACACGTGGCTTCCGATTCAACTCCTGCAGCCCATCACAGCGGATTAGGCACGAGGGAGGTGCTTTTCCATCGGCCATAACTAAAACACCGTTAGTGACGGCGAAGTCGCCGGGCATGTGGTTGCGGGCATGGGAAGGTCGTAGAGTCATTAGCAAAACAACGGCAGCAGCAAAACAACGGCAGGTTTCAAAAAGTAAGTACTAGATGCGCATTCAGCAGCTAGGATTTTTACCTAGTGTCAATACATGTTTGAAAAGCATACAAAAAAGTCGACGGGCAATTAAAACTTTTTTCAACGGCTCAAACAAATAAACTACTATATAATATTATAGTAACACTTTTTCAATCCCAATTATTAAGAAATTGAGCAGCGTAATCAGCGTGTACAATTTTTTTTCACAGTAAAAAATCTGATTTTATTTAGTTTAAAAAAAAATCAGCTCTTGAGCATAAATGTGGCCAAGAACAGTAAAAAATGGATTTTGCCCCGCAAACCTGGTTTGGAGATAATCACCAAAACGTCTAAGAACAATAGAAACGTATTTTTGTAACCATTTTATGAGGTTTTATTCAATTTTGCTGAAACCTTCACCAAATGAAATCTTTTGCTTCATGCTTTCATTTCATGCAGGTTTGCGTTCAAAATTCAAATTGAATTCAAATTCAAATTCAAATTCAAATTTATTCTAAGAACGTTAGAGCATTTTTTGAATAACTCCTGAAAAAAACAAGATTTTCAGATTCTGATTTCAGATTCTAAAAGTTCACATAAACATCTACATAGTACAACCTCTAACTCAAATCGAGTTTGCTCATCAAACAATTGGTTTTTTACTGTTCTTGGCCACAAATATTGAAGAAGTTAGAGTATGCTGACGTTGTTTTCCCGCTTGCTTTGTCCCCCCTTGATTTGAGGTGAATCAAACTGTTTTTTTATGTGAGAAAAGTTTTGGATTTTTTCGTCGCTGATTTTTTTGCATACAAAGTGAATGTACTTTGAGGTTGTGTTAAGTTTGCAGAGTCAACAAATTGAATCTGAAACCAGGGCGCTTGGCAACCTTAGCCTGCCGTTGTTTTGCTTTTGACTCTAGGGCGTTTTTGTGTAGTCTGGTTGTCACGGAAAGTTTTCGTTGTGTTAATGAATGCTACTAATGCTTGTTTTCACTTGTTTGCATGCTCACACGTGCCGCAAAACAGTAGATTGTAGCATGCCCGATGTTATCAACAGTGCTAATCACTGCAGTGCTGCTGCCCTTCCCCTGATGTTTCTTGTTACAGGTGACTTTGCCGAGGTGCAAAGGCACCTCCGACCGAGGAGCTGCATGTGCCAGCAGCCAGGTCAGCTCATCACAGCCCTTTCCTTCGTCCCTCGACATGCTCACTATCGTGCATGCATTGTTCCACTCATGCACATGCATGCATGCTACTGTGCAAGGCCTGTCCTTGCAAGGTGCCATTTGGGTGATGCATTTGCATGATGCATGGCATCTAACATCGCCTTTTCAATGCAGGCTCCATCAGTTTCATGGGTGTCATCAATGGTGCATCTTGGGCAATCTGGTGGTGGTTTGTGTGGCACACTGGTGGACATTTCGGTTGCACATGGGGCACATGCTGCCCCTCCACAGTGAAATGCAACCAAACAGAGTTCCCTGAGCTGCCAGGCGGGCCAGCAGGCCGCCGAGAGGCACCCTGCTGCTTGCGAGGGTGATTTGCAGGGTGCGTGTTTGCCTTTGTCACGGTGCAGGCATGGCCCACTGGGACGGCACCGCCACGGTTGGTGAGGTTTGGCTTGGCAGTGTGGCCGGAGGGGCAGGCCCCGCGCACCCAGCTTGGTGTGCCGGGCCACTTTTGCTGGAAACAGCCCAAAAGCCAGCCAACTGAGGACTGCAAGTTCTTGGTGTTTTGCGGTACCAAATTTGCAAATGTTTCAAATTCCATAGTGCTGCGGGCCACTGTGCCAGTGCCCACAAGACTACCAGCACTGTCCATTTTGAGCCCAAAACCGACCGCGGCGCCTCGCTGGCATGGCCGTTTCGACAGCGCAAAACTCGGCCTTTGGCCCTTAATTAAGCCTGCCCTTAATTACCACGGGGCACTAGGTTGGCGCATTGTGGCCTGTGCCAAGGTTGAGTGTGCGTTTAAACCGAGGTTCAAGTGAGGCTGATAATCCCACTAAGTGAGGGGAGAGAGTGAAGTGACTTAAAACAACAACAAATCCCGGAGCAGGCTGTTTTCGAGCACAAACCAAGCTTACTTTATCATCTAGTGCGCTTGCCTGGCTCCTTGTTCTGTTCAAACATCCTCGCTGGTGCTACCCTATCGAATTTTGGTAAAGGAAGGAGCCCAGCTGGACGTGCTGTGCTTGAATCGTGAAGCTGCAAAGGGATCGTCGTGCTTCATGTGAGCCCCTGCATGGCTTTCTCCGAGGTAGAGGGGACAGTACAAGAACTGCGTGAAATGTTTTCGAGTCAGGCCATCCATATAGTCCGCGAGAAACAGCAAAGGGTTGAACGCTTGCAGGAATGAAAACAAGCATATCTTCAGCAAGCGACCACCTGAGACGACGCCGGCTTCTCCCCTGCCACACGAGCTGCACAAAGTTCTCTCACGCGAGTTTCCTTGCCCTCCCAAACAGATCGTGTGGTTCGTCCCGCTAAGGAGTCGTGTGAAGAGATGGCGGTAGCTTGTAAGGGTTAATGTGTGGAGGGAGGGAGTGAAGAAAGTGATGGGTTTGGGAAGGAGCTCTACCATTCATTTAGACTGCTGCTGTGTCTGTCCTTATTACACCAAAGTAGGCATCGATCCAGAGTGACTGGCAAAGTGTAGGGCAGTGAGCGTGAGCACGACAGTTTGAGGACTGTGTCGGCCAGGGTAATTTTATTGGAATCGTTTTCCGACTGCAAGGGGTGGGCATGCGAGGTTAAGAATGGGGTGCAAGCCACAAGACCCACAAGTGAAATGTTCCTCCAGGTGGAGATGATATGCATCAGTCTCACGAGCTACATGTCGCTTTGCCACTTCATGCTCAAGAGCCTCAACATGTCTTGGTGTGGACACGAGTGGCGCTGAAGAAACTGGATGTACATGCATGCTCTCGTACTGGTCGTTATCACCGTCCGCAATCCCAAGTTTCGCTTGCAGTGTCCGCTCCTGTGCAGCAATTTCATGACGCATACGCTGCCTGTCGTCAGTATTGAGAACAGCAGCCACTCGATCACGTAAGGAGTTGTCGTGGTGGTTCGCAGTGCTCCAAGGAGGCCCGCAAGAGATCCTCGAGTGGACCGTCTTTACTCCCTGAATCGCATCTCGAACAGCGCACGCTGCAGACATACGCGTCATTGAGGGCTGCTTAGGAACACTGAGCATTTTGAAAGCTCTATCTGTTTCTCCCCAATGATTCGGGCGAGTAGGGCAGACACCCCTAGGTGTGCGACTCAATTCCCGGCTGTACGAGAGGCGTGCTGAATTAAAGGTGGACGGATCGGAAGGTTTCCACATATGATGGTCTTCAAGCTCAACCTCTATATAGTGATCGTTGAGGGCTCATCCAAGAGGGCCCATGAAATCGTTACAAGTCTCGTCGATACAATAAATTCTTGACCCCCCCCGTTCTCTTAGTGCCACACAGTTTGTGAGTGTTGCGATAGTTAAGTGGGGGTTTCGCGCCTGCCGGGCGGGGTGTTCTTTTGCTCATTAAAATGCCCAGCCCCCCCCCCCCCCCCCCCGTTTTCCTAAATTTTCAAACTGGTCTTAGCTGCCCTGGTGGCTTAAAAAGCAGTGTCCCACTGGTTATGCTGATGATTCGGGCATTGTAACTGGAACGGGAGGACCAATCAATGCATCCCAGAACAACAAAGAAAGGTGCTTAAACGCCTTCAAGGGTGGCTGGGCTGGATGCGATCTGTAAAAGCCAACCCCAAAAAATGCATCACACCTGGACTCAAACATGGCAAAGCCACTGATCCTAAGCTCAAAGTCTGGAACAGCAACGGCCAATGGCTCCCAAAATGGAACGGTGAAGATAGCTTCAAGTTTCTAGGAAACAGCCTGGTAGCGGGGCTCTCATCTCGCTCGGCCAAGAAGCATGTTTTGGGGAAGTGCAAGAACTGCTCGAAACTGATTAATGAGACGATTCTCACCGGGGCGCAAAGGCTGTGGATATGGGAACATTTTTCCATGAGCAAAGTGGCATGGGGCTTCCGGATTAATGATTTTCCGCCGTCATTTGTGAAAACAAAACTTCGGCACATCTAAACTAAGCATCTCAAAAAAATGGAGTGGGCTGGCTAGAGCAACGGATCCGTCTGCGCCAGGCCTGTGCTACACCGGTCACGTGAAAATGAAGGTTTGGGCATGAAAGAATCGTGTTAAGAACACAAGCGCCAAAGACTAACCCGAAGACATCAACTTGCCACATCTGAAGACCCGAAAGTGAAGGCGATTCATGAAGAGTTTGCGGATTTCGGATTTCAACGCCAGAGGAAAACAAACGAGTGGAAAGAAACTTGTGAATTAGAAAATTTGCAAGCTGATGTAAAGATGCGCCACGTCATGGGACGAGCTACTGATGGGGCAGGCATTGACTTTGGTCATCAATTGAGAGGTCGGCCTTCCAAAGCTGAGCGTGAGGCGATGCTGCGGGCATTCAAGGAAATTCATGAGGAGAAAGACTTGTGAAAGTGGTGTCGAAACCTCTGGAAGATTCTGACCCCGATGCGCACCCTGACGAAAAGAAAGGGAACTGCTTTTGTGGTTGGCTTGAAATTCAATGGGAAAACACTGTGATGGTAGATCTGCGTTGGGATCAATTGCTACGGAAACAGGATTCGCACCTGAGGTTTGTGCTCAATGCGACTCAAGAGTCCTCACCAACTCCAAGTAGGCTGAAACATTGGAACAAATCAAGTGGAGGTGATGGAAAATGCCCTTTGTGTTCACGCTTTGTTGGTGCTGTGAAACACATTTTGTGTCGTTGTCCGCTTGCGATCAATGAAGAACCTCGGAGTCGAATCACATGGAGGCACGGTTCAACATTGCTGGCGTGGAAGAAAGCAATTGGCGCTGCGGAATTTAGCGCCCTAGTGGCCGTTCATGCTGTTTTGGCCCAATTGCCAAGGACCGTGAGGGCCCTTGCCTCCTAGTGAGGCCTGTCCCGAGAAGGTAGAGAGCGAGCGGCGAGCTAGCCCCGGTGCGGAAAGTGCCGCAAATGTAATTTTCAAAATGCACCGTCAACTCGAACTACTGGTAGCGCATGCCAACAGAAAATGCTTTCCCATGCGCAGGGCAAATGCAGACTTTCCCCGCATGGCAACAGCACACGAGGTGAGCCTGCATGTTGCTAGACCTAGCCACTCACTTGCAAATCGTGTCAACTCGTCAGTGCCGCAGTCCACTGTCTACCAGACGATGCGAGACGGTCTCAGGGTTCCGGATTTCAGATTTCGCTACCCTGGTTGATCATGGTTCAAAACCAGGGTGAGTTGACATTGCACTGGTTTTGTTGCTAATTTTGACAATTTCAGTGTGTTTGTTACTATCTTTAGTAACTTTGGAACCAGACCGTGGCAATGTCACCCTGGTTCTCAACCACTTTGACCCTGGCTGGAACCGGGGAACCCCCTGGAAACCAGAACCCTGGACGGTCTCCGAGATCTCGGACTGGTGATAGTCAACAACGAAATGATCAATGCCACAAGACTGTTGCACTTCCTACCACGCGCGGCTCGCACGTGTCCGACGGTCTCTCAACAGAGAGAGAACCATCGCCTCGCCGATCGTGCAATCAGAAGATCACCGCATGTGAAAAAGGACTCACACGCCATTGATCGAATCTGCAGACAACATCTACTGCTCTAGCAAACAGGCCTGGTACCAAACACTGCACCGGCTCAAGCCACCTCAAATGTGACAGCGCCGGCAGGAGAAGTTCATCACAACCCTCGCCCCCCTCAAAGGCAGTCTCACATAACACCGGCGCGTCACAGCGCCCCCGCTGCAAACTTGCGGCCCTGCTCGGGGTCTGTCGAAACACAGAGTGGTCATTTTGGTGCCAAATCTGTGCAAGAGCCTGCCTGTGGAGCTGTTTGAGCAGTTTTTAGAGCATCCAAAATCCCGAACGATTCCATGCAGGCATGTGAAAACTGCACAAATCTATCGTTCATGCCCCCCGCTGGGGCATCAACATCGAATTTGCATGCATGGCTCACTGTTTTGTGTCTCTCAAGTGAGCTACTTTTGCAACATCGCTGCCAAATCGTGTTGCCAGAAAGCAAAAGTGCACATCTTGGGTAGGCTGTGGAGTGTGCATGGGATCCTCCCGGGCTCATCTGAGGCCGATGACCTTCACAACTGTGCCTTGGGCCCTCAAGTTTAGCTCGGCTGGGTTCTCATAGCTACAATTGCACCCCGTGCACATTGGCCGCGCGGTGCGGCCACGGCACCTCGCGGTCCCTCGCGGTACCATCGCGGTACCGTAGTTGCGGTGCCGGCCGGGGCCTAGGTGCGGTACCATCGCGGTACCATCGCGGTACCATCGCGGTACTGCTACATCGCGGTGCTGTCGCGGTTCTGTCCCGGGAACCGCCCTCTAGGCGGTGCTGTTTTGCGGTACTGTCGCGGCACTGTCGCGGTACTGTTGCGGTACTGTTGCGGTACTGTCGCGGTATGGTTAGGCAGAGCTCGTTCAAGGGTGGTGTGAACGACACACCTGTTTTTTACTGTGGATCTCAGTTCTTCCCTTTGCGCTTGCTGAGAATTTGATCATCGTCGGAGCTGGATTCTGCACAGTTTGCCTCTGTTGCGTCTGGATTTTTGACAAGTTTGCGTCGTGTCTTCTTGACTTGTTTTTGGCAATTGGGGCCTTCATCTTTGTCGTCTGCCATTTGCTTACGTTTGGGAATCTTTTCAGCAATTTGGGAATTTGTGGTCTGCCATTCCTTTGGGTGGTGCTCATGCACGTCATTTGCACACGTCACGCCATCCTTGCCCCAGTGACCGTACCACCACCACTTGTTTTTAAGGCTTTCAACAAGTTGAAGCATTGCCACCACACCCTTGAGCGGCATAGCTCGAGTCTGAGTGCTCCCGTCTCGTGCACTTCACCGAGGCGCTTGTAGTCATCACTGCACCCGGCGCACGCATGGCGCTCTTCCGCTCAAACCGCCGAGGTCGGCGCATTGCTCTCAAGGATGTCTCCACCGCTTTCCCACAATCCCAAGGGTGTGATGGGTTCGTCAAGTGTGTTAGTTTCAAGCATCCGGTCACGGGGGAGTGGCTCTACTGTGAGCAAAGCGGTCCTGTTCACGGTGAGGCCTCCGCACCGGTGAGGTGGGAGAATGCGATCGCTCCGTTCTTTGAGGAGCTCGGCTTCGAAAGAGGTGAGAACGATCCGAGTGTGTTCTATCACCCCGATCGTGACTCATTGGTCTTGCTCTACGTCGACGATTGTCTCGCGGATGGTGAAGAGGAGGACGTGCGTTGGTTCTTTGATCACCTCACCTCCGAGCATGATTGCAAGGACACCGAATGGTTGTCCAAAGACGAGCCTCTCGACTACAGTGGAATGGCGTTGTTAAGATTCTGTCATAAAATTGTACCTTGTACAAAATCTTATTTTTGTTGTCATTTTTGGTAACATGTTATAAAAGAATTACCATAAAAGGCAGGCTCAACAAAAAAAGTGTCTAGGTAAAATCTTAGACCCCGGAATCTTAACAACGCCATTCCACTGTATCTTGGCATGGAAATCTTCATGGACGACGAGTTCCTCTATTCATCAATGGAGAAGTGCATCGAGCAAGCCTTGGATGCCCTTGTACTTGTTGACATTCGTCCCGCCAAGTCGCCCATCAACGCTCCAATTGAGGTGGGGTCTCCGCTTGATCGCTCACTTCGCCGCAAGTTCATGATGGCGGTCGGATGCATTGGGTGGCTTGTCAACACCGGACGACCCGATGTCTCTCATGCTCACTCTAGGGTCGCCCAACACATGGCTTCGCCGACAACTTCCGCAATGTATGCCGTGAAGCGCATCATGGCACACCTCACTTCATCATGGCTCCGCAGTCGACCTTTGGCCGCTCTGCACTGTGTCTGTCGACTCAAACACTCACACACATGTGAGCGAGCATTCATCGCTTGGGCGATCACGAGTTATTTCGTCAGTGCGAATTCCGAATGATCGCACGAACCTCGTTCAATGGCCCATCGGCACAAAAATCGACAGCGTGGAATTTGATTGGGAAATCCCTGTTTTCGGTGCTGAACATGAAATCAGATAATTGGCCTGCTTTTTTGTGGTTTTCGCAGAACATACCGCTGTCGCGCTTCTTCCTTTTGGCATTGGTCACATTTGAACGTTGTGGGATGAAATGTGCAGTTTGGTGCAGTTTTCACTTTTTTGAGAAAATTGAAATTGTGCTAGTAATGCCAACACGCAGGCTCTCGGGCACGCTTCTTTCACTTCACATTTCTCATCAACGCGACGCAATTGAGCCAAGCAGAGACAAGCCCTCGTAGAAGGTGTATCGAAGCATCAGCTACCACGTTTATAGCTCCTGAGCGTGCTGGCATCACGAATATTGCCAGGGCAAAGTAAGGCATATTATGCTAGTAATGCCAACACGCAGGCTCTCGGGCACGCTTCTTTCACTTCACATTTCTCATCAACGCGACGCAATTGAGCCAAGCAGAGACAAGCCCTCGTAGAAGGTGTATCGAAGCATCAGCTACCACGTTTATAGCTCCTGAGCGTGCTGGCATCACGAATACTGCCAGGGCAAAGTAAGGCATGTTATGCTAGTAATGCCAACACGCAGCATTCTCCCTTGCACGCTACACTTTCTCGGGTCCTGTACTATTTTCATCCACTTCAATGCCCCTATGACACCATTACGTTATTCAGCAGCCATGGCGGGGGGGCTCCGCCCCCCCCCCTGGGTTTTTGGAAACCAACCAAAACCTAACCCGGAAACCAGCCAGCGAACAGCAAAAACCGAAGCCGAAACCGAGGCAGAAACTGGCCAGGAACTGGAAGCGATTTTGATGTCAGTTTTCAAAAACCAGTGGCTCACTGGCCGCTAAGGGAAGCCAACAAGGTACTCTTATGGTTTTATTTCGGTCGGAAGTACATTTTCGTACAGGTACGTCCGAAGCAATTGTGTGTGGTTTTTTGTGCTGAATTCAAAGAAATTGTCAAAACGAAAAAAAAATGACATGGTGGAAAATTTTCTCTTTTGCATCCGCGTTTTCCGTGGGATTTTCACTTGTACTTCTAAGGTCGAAGACTAACGCTGTGGCCTGCGAGGGTGAAACACAATTGTTTTGGAATTTTCAAAACACGTGGGTGCTGATGGAAGTGGGGCCGGGACCTGAGACCTAACTCCGACCCAAAAATAACCATAAGAAAATATCCCACGACAAAAGTAAAAATCGCAGGCAATTTCGTCTCAAATTCCTGTCGAAATGGTACCTGCCGCATCCACAAAGTTGTGCAGGACAGCGTGCTTTGTTGCGCTCGCTATGCTCTTCGTTCAATCTGATGCGTGGACTGAGCTCGACATGACGTGCATGGATGTTGATCGAAGCAGCTTCGTTGAGACAGCAGGTTATGTTTTCAATGCGTTCATGCGATCATTGACAACGCACACGCTGTCTGCATTCTATTACAAATGATGTCACAGCATTTTGTCTTTGGAAGGTCTCGAACCGACTCCTGTTTTGTGGCACCCTGGACTCAACGCATCATCGAGTGCGCAAGGATATCGCTGATTTGCACTCGCCTGTGCTCTTGTGCTTCCATTCCATTCCACCCACCTTCACCTTCAGCATCATTTGGAAGTCTGTTGCGTTTCTGTCTGCAGTTCTCAAATGCTTTTCACAGGTTCAAGCCGTCGCAGACGATACCATTCGTTACATGCACATGTGCCAAATCGTGTTCAGCTTTCTTCTACTGCAGCTCAGCGCCGACGTGACCCCGATCCCAGGGCAGCTGCAGGAGCAATTCCAAAGCACCTGAATGCTGTGACAGCCACAAGGCGACGTCGTGATGTAAAATCTGGTGACATTTCATCACGATTTAAAAGACAGAAACCTGACAAGAGGACTGAAACCGATGCCACAAAAGATGCAGCATACAGTGCTACAGCAGGTGTGGAAGCTCAAACTGCAGTTTCTGTCTGCAGTTCTCATATGCTTTTCACAGGTTCAAGCCGTCGCAGACGATACCATTCGTTACATACACATGTGCCAAATCGTGTTCAGCTTTCTTCTACTGCAGCTCAGCGCCGACGTGACCCCGATCCCAGGGCAGCTGCAGGAGCAATTCCAAAGCACCTGAATGCTGTGACAGCCACAAGGCGACGTCGTGATGTAAAATCTGGTGACATTTCATCACATTTTAAAAGACAGAAACCTGACAAGAGGACTGAAACCGATGCCACAAAAGATGCAGCAAACAGTGCTACAGCAGGTGTGGAAGCTCAAGTGGCTTCAATCAGAGAGGTTGAAAAAAGTGCGACTGTCTCGGTCAGTAATCCCACATCCTTTTGAGTGCTGACTGTTTGAAAATCCAGGATAGTGGATTGGGTTTCGTCACTGTAGACGACGTTGAGCAAGCAGGATGGGGTTCACAATGCAAAAAACCAACCGCCAGTGAGAGTGTGTATTCGGAGTCATTAGACAATAGAAAAAGAACAGCTGAGGAGTACGATGCCGACATGTTCAAAGAACAAGCTGCTGTAAATGTGAAGGTGCAGAATGCTGTTGCTGAGGATGCCAGCATCCATGTTGCGAGGGTTTACATTGCAGATGGACAATGGAGTGTATATGCGCGCGATTCAACTGGGATAAGGATGCGCAATCGGCAGTTTAGCACTTCTGAATTGGCGCTGCAGCATTTCATCGGATGGTTGCATGATCAACAAACAGCCACTGCACTATTGTCTCGCAAACAAAGCTCCCGAGCGGCTGCTTCCTCAAGCAAAGAAAAACTCAAGGAGATTGCAGCAGCTGGTTCTCGTGCGCCGGGTGCAGGTGGGGTGCGTCATGGAAATCAGGGTGGAAGGCCAAAAAAGAAGAAGCGGGGTCCCAAATCGCAAGATCATGAAGCGAAGCAAGATGAGGCAACGGCAACTGAGGGCACAGCTGCAGGCTGGTTTGCCGCACAGAGGCTCATCTCAATCGCACACACCGAGCTGAAGATTCTTAAAGGCAAGCTGAAGATAAAAGCTGAGCGAGAGCAGGCACTTGAAGGTGCTCTTCGCCACATCGTGGCTGAACAGGGATTGACCAAACACCCACCTCGTCATCATGTGCATGCAGATGCCGTCAACAAGATCATTGGTGAGGGTTATAAAGACACTGACTATACTCACCTAGCAGCCCGGCACACACAGTCAATCATCACTGACATCCGGGAGGAGGTTGGTGATGATCTTGTGAAGCAAGTTCAATTGTCTGAGCTTGTTTGTGAGGCACTCAAATCCACTGTCAAACAAGCTACCAAAGCAGCTAAAAAAGCTAAAAAAGAAGAAGAAAAGGCTGATTCGGTGAAGGATGCTATCATAGAAGGTCTGCGTGTGTGGCAAGGTACTCTGAATGATCGGTTCATCGGTCGCCACAGCAACTCTATACGAGCAGCTGAGATGGCTGTTCATTCTGCAATTGCTGCTATCTTGGAACCTGGTCAATTTCGTGAAGCTGCACGTTTGACTGGCATGAGCCGTGACAAACTAAGAGCAGGCAAGGTGCGATGGGACTTGTTCACAGATGGCCAAATTGAAGCACTGTATGAACTGCGAGGAAAAGAACGTTCCGACAAACTGCCCTTTGAGCATGAGCAATTTTGTCGAGAGTTTTGGTTGCAGAAGTGCCGTGCAAGTGAGAAAGAGAAAGATAGCATTCGGAATCCGCATGATCATTCTGACAAAGAACAATACAGGATTCACTGGCGGCTAAAGCGCATCAAAGATCTACATGCAAAGTGTGTTGAAGTTGGGAAAGAAGAGTTTTCAAGAAAGGCGCCCACTGCAAATGAGGAAGCACAAGTTGAGGCAATGGAAAAAGGAGATGAAAAAACAGCAGCACTAAACTTGTTACAAGTTCGCAAGCGACTCTCAGATTTTCGTGTGTCATACAAAATGTTCGAAAAGCAGCGACCATTCAATGTCAAGGATGGTGGCAGAGAAGTGTGCATGTGTGTGCATCATCTGCGGTGGGATCTCATAACACGGGCACTTCACAAGCATCGTGTGTCTTTAAAACCCTGTTCTGGAAGTGGACGGGCACCAACAAAATCTGATTCAGTGGAATGCAGCTGCCCAAATCCGACCTCTGGTCATGAGCTCTACAGGCATCTGATTTGCCCACGTGAAGATGATGCTAAATATAACAAGCGGATATGCGTCAACAATCAGTGCAGTCAATGCAAGAATTGGAGATTATTACCAAGCATCATGTGCTCAAAAGAGTGTGAGCATGACGATAAGATCATCACATATGAGAAGTGGGACAATGTCACATATCACTCAAAAGGAGAAGAGAAAAACAAGAAAGACTTTGTTCCGACTCCAGTCACTGTGAAGGAATTTAAAAAGGACGCACAAAAATATTATTATGAGAAATTTTTGCCTCATCATGACACTGCTGTGCATCAAGATGAGGAGTGGCAGTTTCTCAAATCAAAAATACCACGAGGTGTCGTGTGTAGTGTCATGGATTTCTCTGAAAACTATGCTCATCAACCAAGGGATGAATTTCAATCAAAGTACTTTGCTGAAGTGCACTCCACAGTTTTCATTGCAGTGTTGCGTTTTCGTATTGAGGACCTCCAATTTTGCTTTGATGAAGATTGCCAATCAAATTTGGGGGAGACAGCTGCAGCACATGATGTGGAGAAGGAACGGTTGTTAAAGCTATGTGAAGACAACAACCTACCACCTATCATCACGGAGACTCATGCGTTCATCTCATCTGATTTACAACATGGTGAGGCATTTGTCCAGCATGTCAATGATAAGGTGCTCACTCCGTACATCAAGCAAGCATCTGGCTGGCTATCTGAGAACGATCCTGGGCCGCATGGCATCAAAATCCACCACACTCGCAGTGACGGTTGTAAAGCTCAATTCAAAGATGCAAAGCAATTCTTGTGGATATCGAAACAACAACAAACCACTGGAATTCGACGTGCTTGGTCTTTCTTTGCATCATGCCACGGTAAATGTGATTGTGATCCTGAGGGAGGCACTCTTAAGAACATCGCACGCGCAGCTGAATTGGAGATGGAGGTGGAAGATGCCATGGTGCAAGTGCTACCAAACAGCTACTCATTCTATGAGCATTTAAAGGAGAGTGAACTTGTTGCACAGAATGGAACTCATCCATTCCATCCATTCCATCCATCCTATCCATTCTATCCATTCCATCCATTGCATCCACTCCATCCATTGCATCCATTGCATCCATTCCATCCATTGCATCCACTCCATCCATTGCATCCATTCCATCCATTCTATCTATTCCATCCATTCTATCTATTGCATCCATTCCATCCATTCCATACATTCCATCCATTCCATCCATTCCATCCATTCCATCCATTCCATCCATTCCATCCATTCCATCCATTCCATTCAATCCAACCATTCCATTCACTCCATTCACTCCATCCACTCCATCCACTCCATCCACTCCATCCATTGCATCCATTCCATACATTCCATCCATTCTATCTATTGCATCCATTGCATCCATTGCATCCATTCCATCCATTCCATCCATTCCATTCACTCCAACCATTCCATCCATTCCATCCATTGCATCCATTGCATCCATTGCATCCATTCCATCCATTGCATCCATTGCATCCATTGCATCCACTCCATCCATTGCATCCATTGCATCCATTCCATCCATTGCATCCATTGCATCCATTCTATCTATTGCATCCATTCCATCCATTCCATACATTCCATTCACTCCATCCATTCCATACATTCCATTCATTCCATCCATTCCATCCATGGATTGCATCCATTGCATCCATTCCATCCATTCCATCCATTGCATCCATTGCATCCATTGCATCCATTCCATCCATTGCATCCATTGCATCCATTCCATCTATTGCACGATTGATGCCACATGAGTGGTATTATACGAGTGATATTGTATGAGTGATGCCACATGCCGTGCTCTAATTAACCTTGACATGCAGGAACATGCTGAGAACCCCACGGTGGATCTGCAAAAGAAAAAGGGCCGTGGCATTTATCGGCGCCGAATCCACTGGGTGCCTGCATCCGGTGAAGGTGCAGTGAACAAGCGTGTCGCAACGGCTGAGACTGTAAAAGGAAGCTCAAGGTAGATTCATGTAGCGCACACATGCTAACATCACGTTAGCTCTTCACGCAATCTATTTCCAAGGTGGCATTCTGTTGATGACATTGGAGTTGAAGGGATGGTGCTTGCAAGGCCAATGAGCTGCCACAAGGACCTTGCATGCTGGCAAGGTGGCGTTAATGTGGCAGGCTCATCCTCTGTGAGTCACTATCCGGAATGCACTCAGCATGACATGTGTGGTCATGGTGAATTAAAAGAAGTCACGGAAGCTGCAAAAGCTAGAGTGCCTGAGACCAGAAATGCACTTCGTAAACGTGGTGTAGAAATCTCACAGAATGTAAAAGATGGTGACATAATTGCTGTGGAGGTGGATGATGTAAATGAGCCTTGGATGTTGGGTAGGGTCGTCATCAAGGATAGAAGGGAAGGACCAAGGACAGCAGCAGAGCACAAGCCTGAGTCTGAGAACTGGATGGGCAAGATTGAACGTGGTGATCCAGTCATTGATGTTGTGAAGTTGGAGCCAATTTGCCCGGGTAGCAGATCATTTCAATATCCAGACAAGACTCGATTAAAAAAAGAAGCATATGATCAGAAGCATTTTGCTGTCTTTGTTGAGGACGTGAGGCTTGTTGGGATTGAGCTTGTGCACAAGCCAAAGTACAAACCTGATAGTAGACCAAGAAGGCTATCTGGCATTGAAGATGAATTTGTTGGTCAATATGATTATTGGGAATTGCAAACAGAAGATCGAGAAGAAATATTGCAATACATGCCAAAATATGATGGAAAATGAATCAACAAACCATGCTTGTAAGCTTGCCAATGCTTTGATGATAGTTTGGAAGTTGCATCATCATGGCAAACCGCACGGCACAACCTGGCTGGCCAGCATGAAAAAGCTTTGTGCAGCTTCGCAGCCAAAAGAATACCGCGGCTGGCTCATGAGAAAGCCACTTGTAGCTTCGCTGCCAAAATAATTGAGTTGGGAAAATGGCATCTGTTTTGGCTTCCTTTAGCGGCCAGTCCACCCAAGGGTGCCAAGGATTGGTGTCTTGGAGTTCCTCTCACGAGTCCAAATGGGAGTGTTTCTACCAGTTCCGACTCTATGGGGGTGGCATCTAGCCTCGCCGATGCTCAGGCGAAGGTGGCGAAGCGTGTGACTTGGAATGATCCACAATGTCATGTGGCCTCGCTCGGAGGGGCCACAATGTCATGTCAAATCGTGCAAAAGGGGCCATGGCAATTCTTTTGCGACTCAGACTTTGCCGGCAACACCGAAGAGCAAAACCGGCGGAGGAGTCAAATGGCTTTGTTGCTACTTGTGATGGGGCTCCGGTGCTCTGCGGGTCGAAGGTTTCGTCAGTGGCCTTCGCTCATCCCGACATCGGGGAATCTCACGCAGACGTCTCGAGTGGTGCCAATGAAATCCACGCGGCCGGCAATGCCACCCACGAGAGTCTGCATCTATCTTGCATTGCCGATGAGATGGGCATTGACTTCCCCAAGCCGATTCCACTGCAAATGGACAACACTGCGGCTGAATCCTTTGCCAAAAACAACGCAAAGAAGACCAAGCTCAAGCACATTGACGCTCGCCAAGAATGGGTCAAAGTTCTTCGCGACAAGAGCATGTTGGCACCGGCACATGCATGTGCCAACGAAACTAAATCTGGCAGATGTGTTCACCAAGATCCTCACTGTTCCCGAGTTCATCCGTCTCCGGAATGTGATTGTGGTGCAACCACGCTCGTGATGCGCGCCGCATCTGAGGGTGCGATTTTGGAAATGACACCCACTGCACTTTCCTCGCCGGCGCTATCTCGCCGCCCGCCCTCTCCCTGCTCGGGACAGGCCTCACTAGGAGGCAAGGGCCCTCACGGTCCTTGGCCATTGGGCCAAAACAGCATGAACGGCCAATGGGGCCCTGAAATTTAACACATAGCGCTTTCATTTCACGCTCGCATGTTACCCCATGAGGCACGAACGTGCGGTTCATTAGAAGTTCAATTCGAAAAGCACCATCGCACGGTGCTTTGCCTCGGCGGTCTCCCCTCGCCACAAGCCCTAGCTCCATTGATTGCCACGCGTTGCACCTGGGCCACAGGCACTTCTGAAATCCTGCGCCGCCACCTCGCAACACTCCCCTCCTTCGCAATCCCCACCTGAGCGAATTCTGGCAAGGGAGTGGGGGAAGGTGGACAACTTTCAAATCCACAGCATGCTAGCTCCAAAGCCTGCACATGTGCCGACTCAGCATGGTCCCGACCTTCCTCCTTCTCGAGTTCGCGGATGTCGGACTTCACATTGCCACGAGCACTGTCGATCATGGAGAGCGCGAGGTCTTGCTGCCCACAGATGCTGAGCTCCTGCTGTATGGCGTGCACGTGGCCCTTCATCAGCCGCGTCTTGCGAAATGTGCCTTCGAGCAGCCCTCCTTGTGTGGCGCTTTCTTGCATTCCGCGCAGGCGAACTAGCGACTTCGGCTCTTCCGCTTTTTCTTGTTCTGCTCAGCGCCTCCACTTCCTCCGCCTCAAAAACTTCCAGCCCCGCGAAACGACCACCCTCTGCCTCCCACGACACTTGCCTGCGGGCACCCCCCTCGCGCTGCTCGCCCCATGACACCATTGAAAAGATATGCAATAACCCGATTTACCAGAAAGGTCTCTCAGCATGAGGACGAAGGATGGCATTCCTGTTATAGATCTTGCTGGCGTGCAGCCGGCTGTCGGACACGTATTTGAGACAGTCGCTTCCGAATTCTGCGAAGCATTTCACACTGTGGGCTTCGCATACCTCATCAACCACGGCATAGACCAGGATGTGATTAACCAGTGTATGTCAAGCCACGCGGACTTCCACGCGCAGCCGATCACAGAGAAGCGGAAGATTGCTCTCAATGCGTGGCACCGTGGCTTCCTAGAAATGTCGTCATATCAGCTCAAATCTACTCACAAGACCCGCGGCGTTGCTGTTGCAGACGCGGAGAAAGAGATTCAGTACCCAAACCAGAGCGAGTCTTTCATTATCAATCACGAACACCTTGAGGATCCATTTGTTTGTGACACAGTATTCATTTGCAATAACCTCCCTTTCGCTTAATCAGGGCCCCCACGATGCACCCACAGAAGCGCTTCTAGACCGCTTCCTTCAGGGCCCGAACCAATGGCCGCAAGAGGGTGCCCTGCCCGGATTTCGCACTCACATCCTGGCATATTACGAAGCAGCATGGGCACTAGCAAAGGTTGTGGTGCAGCTTTTTTTCCATGCAAGCGGCACTGCATTTGAGAAGTTTGAACCTCATTTCCGACGGCCCTCCATTGGGCTGCGGCTTCTGCACTACCCACCGCAGGTATTCTCCCCATAAGCTACTGTTCACTCATTTGTTTTATGCAGGAGCCGATTCCAGGAATGTTTGGGTCAGCCCCGCACTGCGACTACAATTTCATGACCCTCCTCTGCCAGGCATGCACCCATTTTTACACACTGTACCGGACCACATTTATCATCTCTTTATTTTCGTGATTTGCACTGCATGATAAGGACAATAAAGGAGGGCTGGAGGTGAAGCGTGACGACGGTTGCTGGGTGCCGGTGCCACCTTACACTTGCGAGGCTCAAGCTGTTAATATGTTTGTACACGTGCCTTCAACATTGTGAATTCTTTCTCTTAGTGACACGTCAAGTGCTCCTCGGTGTTACAAGGTCAGGGTTGGCACTTCGCTCAACAAAGTGTACATTCGTGCACTTTGTGAGATCTGATTAGGCTGAGTATAAGTTTTGTGTTGAGGCTAACAACTGTCTCTGTGTGCCTGGTGGTTCCTTTTCAGCCCTGCCTTAATCAAGGATGGCTCCAAAGCATTGGTGCTCAATCTGGGCGAGATGGCTCACCGCTGGTCATGTGATATCTTAGTCAGTCCCATGTTAGCATGTCACAGTGCATATCAGCTTTTGTCTGTCTCATCGGCCTTTTCAGTGCTCATATCGCCTTGTTAGGTCCAATGAACACCTTCGCGCCACACCCCACAGGGTGGTGAACCGATCTGGGTGCCACCGATATTCGATGGCATTCTTCTTTGACGCTCAGTTGGACATGGAAATAGATGCAAGAGATCTAGGTCAGTGGTGCACTGCGGAGGTCCCACCCAAGCATGCACCGTGTACGTATGGGGAGGAGCTGCGTCGGTTGCTCAACATGAACTACAACAAAGACTACAAAGCGTCAAAAAGGAAGCTAAGTGATGCTTCGGATTCGGAACGGCATGATGCAGTAACGAAACCCAAAACGTAGCTTGTTGTAGCATCGGACATATTCACCAAAATGAGGTCAGCCACCAAGTCTCCCACCGCAATTTCCCATCTTAATACATCAACTACGAACCTTGTTCCTTTTCAATATTTTTTCAGATGCATTGATTAGTTCCACACATTAAAAACCAAGAGGCTGCCGCACCTGCCTACGCTGGTAAGCCCTCTAGCTTGCTGAGCTGCTTAAAAGGGACATGTGCGCCGGGCCAGGATTCGGAATACGCGGGGCTTCCCGAAATGACAGAGGTGCCGCCAGTCAACCGTACTCTGAAGAATGTTATCCTTGCGCCACACCTGCAGAGGGGCGAAGGCCCATCGCCAGCGCAGCCCGCACATGGCCAGCACATCGCCAGCACATCGCCAGCAAATCGCCAGCAAACCGCCAGCGAACTGCCAGACAAATCGCCAGCGCCAATATGTGCGAACCAAAAACTAGCCGGCGCATCGCCTGCGCATCGCCAGCACACGGCCAGCACACTAATCGCATCAGAAATGCAGTTGAAGTGAATTTGGCCGGCCCTGTGCTTCTGCTTGTGCTTGCAGGGGGGCTTTCCCGCCCTCCTGTGCAGGTGCTTGCTCCGCGCGGTGTAGGCACATCCAAGTGGGAGCATGGCACATTCGCTACATTAACAGATTTCAGCTTGCACAGAATTCAGTGATTTTGAAAAAGCAAGTTGATGAGGCTCACCTGAAGTCAGCAAAAATCACCAAAAGTCACCAGACAATCAAAACATCATGATGAAGACGACACTCTACATTAGTGGCATCAAGCCACACAGTGCGCCAACACTCAGCATCAGCGACAAGCATGGCACACTCAGCATTTAGCAGCGAACCACTAAACACTGCAGCACTCTTGTCCATGACACTGCGGCGCTCTGTGCCACTCGACGCCACTCTACAACAACGACATAGGCCCAGCCACAGGCATCATGCAATCAGTAAAGAACACCACAGCCCAGCCACATCGAACGAGAAAACAGAAGAGCAGAGCATTCCGAGAGCCGAGCACGTCGATAGCAGAGCACGCCGAGTGAAGACCGCCGAGAGCAGAGCACGTCGAGGGAAAAGCACACTGAGAGCAGAGCACATCGAGAGCAGAGCACGCCAAGAACAAATCACATTGAGAGTAGAGCCCGTCAACAGCAGCGTCGAACAATGCACAATTAGTCAGCACCCTGCAAAACACGATAAGATGCTATCAATCACGTGAGCACGCAACAAATGTCATGGCATGATGGCATGGCGTGCGAAGGGTCAGGGAAATCTCGGCAATTCTCAGCGGTAAAAACCTGTAGAAAGAGTTAGTCAGAAATGAGGGTTTGGGTGCGGTGGTAAACACACCGCCATGTGAGTTGTTCAAACGTCAGTTCGAGCGCCAACTTATGCAACGTCGCCGTTGAAAATGGCAAAGCTAAAAATAGATCGCCAGCGAAAAAAAAATCGCCAGCACACCGCCAGAATGGTCACCCACATATCGCCAGCGCACGCCGCCCAATAGCCAGCATATCGCCAGCACACCAGGCCGACTAATAGCCAGTACAACCGCCAGAATATCGCCAGCACATCGCCAGCGCATCGCCAGCGCAGGGGTCTTCGCCCCTCTGACACCTGGGCTCCTGATTTTTCCTAAGTTTGCGGCTGTGCCCGATGCCGCTAACCCCCAAAGCCTGCGTTGACTCACACGAGGGTGCTGGTTTTTTCGTTGTGTGGACAAAAGTGGACAGGCTAAAACAATGAACAGGCAGTTGTGTGAAACACAACCACAATTCAGCGCATCAGGGGTGGACCGGGATGGTTGAATTGCCAATCTAAACGGCCAAACTGGCCGATGTGCAGGTAGGGGCTGTCGCCGTTTCACTTTGGCGCCATGCACTAGAAAAAACGTCGAATTAACCCGCTGCAAAACCCAGACCTGAACTTTGCGCATCTAGAAAAAAAAACACAGTTGCATTTGAAGTGCGTGGCGACCAGCTAGGCAAAGGGGCAGCTGTTAAAAACAAGCGGTTTGCCAGGGTCGAACTCGAGTGCCTAAGCTCGAGTCCCATGTTCCATGCTCGTGCCACATTCACTGGCTATTCTTGGAGACTGTGAGGTTCTTAAAGGAAGTAACTGCCATTCTTGAACTGCTACTTAAAACCCGGTTTTCTAAGGCCCGAAACTGAAACTTCTTAACATCACCCGCTCTCCTCTCACCACTTGTCTGTCCAGCAAGCATTCCTCACATTGCATGCTGAGCTACTGACAATGGTCAACGTTTTCATGTTACCAATGGCAGTTTTTGCTTTCTTTAGCTGCGTCTCCGCCAAGCCAACTTCGCGCTCTGCGGCGTCTCTTTTCTTCCGCTTTCCTATTTCCCTTACTTTTGGCTTCCTCACTTTCGTTTCTTCGTTTGCTTCGCCTTGCTGCTCTGCTTTTTGCTCTTGGACTTTCAGTTGCGCTGTTCTATTCTCGAAGTCGAAGTTCCACTTCAGTTCGGTTCATCAGGCCACACTCATGCTTTCTGTTGTTGTTGCTTGTGCTGCTTGTACCATCTTTCAAGTTTAGTTTCCTCACATTGCACAGTGAAGCACCTCTGCGCTGGTCCAACACAAGGCCAGGGACCTTCGCTTTTTGTCTCTGTCTTCTCCATTTCTCGAATTTCCTTCAAAGTCATCATTGCTTTTGTTGCATTGGCTTCAAATTCATCAATCTGCACCTGCAAAGCTTTCCTTTTCTCCTTTTCTGCTTCGAACTTCTGCTGCCACCTTGCACTCTCTTCACGATGCTGACGTTCCATCTTGGTCACTTTCTCCACTTTAAGCACAAGTTGCTGCCATTCCTCCTCTGAGCGCTGCTCAAATGCTGATGCTGCCACATTGTGTAGCGCTTCTGTAGTCAAAGTCAATCCACCATCGCCCATTTCACCAGTCGTGACACCATCACCTGCATCTTCGAAACGGTTGCTAAACCACTCCAACAATGTTTCCAAGCCTTCATTATCCTGTTCTTGAGCTTCTCCATCAGTTTCATGCCATGACTCGTTCTCAAACTTGTGCACCACATTTTCATGCTAGCACGAGTTGCTGCCATTCCTCCTCTGAGCGCTGCTCAAATGCTGATGCTGCCACATTGTGTAGCGCTTCTGTAGTCAAAGTCAATCCACCATCGCCCATTTCACCAGTCGTGACACCATCACCCAGGGCATGCGCAGCCAAGATTGAGGGTTCGGTTTTTGCCACTAAAGTTGCCTAACTCAATTTTCTTCAGGCAGATTGCCTTTAGACTCATAGGGCATCTTACTTTGGTAAATATAGCCCCCGAACCGCGAGGGTTTGGCCAGGAAAATTCTTAATCTCGAGATTTTTTGAAAAAACCTGCTTTTTTGGCTCTGTTTGGCAATCACAGATTTAACACAAATGTCAATTTTTGACCGCCAAATCTCCAATTCACCCCAAGATTTCTATAGCGCATTTGATCAGGCTCGAGCTAGGTGTGTTCATTTATTAAAGTCAGGCGGCATGCTAATTTAAGGCCAAGCTCTAGCATTCCAAAACGTCTCGCGACGCGGCAGGGTTTCCTATGACTGTACTCTGCCTATTTGCCTATCCCATATCGTCGAACACCCCCGTTTGAGCCCCCCCTCCCCCCCGCGCTTCCCTCCCCTCGGTTGGGGATGAGAAGGGCCCATCATGGT
>Ga0099797_100200_pt1 | contig 22536 bp, 26 predicted proteins | sample Uncmet_Sort48C_1_FD_89871 | JGI IMG/M metagenome (GOLD analysis project Ga0099797, IMG submission 89871) | Marine eukaryotic communities from CALCOFI LINE 67, Pacific Ocean - C012_Sort48C_1 | ecosystem: Environmental > Aquatic > Marine > Oceanic | place: Pacific Ocean: Monterey Bay | collected...
TTTCATTGAAGGATACATCAACATTTTTGAGGAGAGACAGTGCTCGAAGTGTGTTGCAGATTATGAAGTTATCATCAATGATATCAAGTACTGTTTCGAGCACTGCCCAGAGAAAGACTATGAAGCAGCTATTCGGCGCCTATGCAAGTACTGTGACATCCGTGAGGATGTGTCTCATGTTTGTGCTGCATGCATGAGGAGGAGGCACAAGAAGGAATACGCGATCGTGCGCCACCTCCGTAGGGAGATCAAGGTGGATTTTGTGCACGATGAGATCATCACTGACCAGCAATGCTCGCGCAAGCGCCCAGATGTGTACTTCGGTTTGCCCGATCGCGTCATCATTGTTGAGATTGATGAGAGGCAGCATGTGGACTACAACGAAATCTGCGAGTGCTCGCGAATGTCTGAGATCGTAGGGGCGATAGGAGGGCGAGAAGTCACGTTCATTCGATACAATCCGGACATGGTGCGATGGAAAGGGAAACCGTTCAAGCCAGAACAGGCGGAACGGATCGATTTGTTGGTGAATGTGATCAAAGATGAACTTGTTCGTGGACCAACGGGGTTCAAGGTGAAGCTGATGCAGCTTTGGTTCGACGACTCATTGGAGGATTATACCCCATGTAAAATTGAAGACATTACTTTGGGAGTTGCGATTTGATGATATAAATATGAAACGATTTAAATGGCCCAAAGAAACTAGCACGTGGCTTCGATTTGCTATGTATATGCTGAAGAATCTAAAAGCTAACGATCTGAACGGAAGAACAGTTCAGATTGTGGGACAAAAAGAAGAACGTGTTCTAGTGAAGATCATTGGTACAGAGAAGATCTTCTCTGTTGAGCAGGGTTCCCTCAAAAATTGGATGGGGCCATCTCTGGAAGTCGCTGCTCGTGCAGCACAAAAACTAGGATTCAGAGTCGTGGAGTAGATCAGTTGATTTAAAGGGAACAAGCACATTGGTGGAGTAGATCAATTGATTGAAAAGAAACAAGCACATGGGAAAGTTCAGTTTTCAATGATTGACGCAACAGTGGTCAGAGAGTTTTTGAAAAAGCATGGCTTTCGACTAAATGGAATCACATGTACAACAATTGCACTTGACTACCAAAGCCTTTGTGGGACTGTTGTTTTCAATGCAGACACCTTAGAGGTGCTTCGGCAGTACCCTGGTAGAACCCCATGCAAAACAAAATATACTAAAGACAATGGCAACGCTTTCACTATAAATGTGGCCACTGGACTGCCTGCCCTTGCAAACATGGAAGAGGCATCAACTGGTATTGAAACAATCCCCTTTTCTGTCCCCCTTGATATCCTTTGCTGTAGCCTTGCTGTTCCGCTGTACAATGCAAGAATAACCAATGGGGATGTGTTCCGCCAGTTTCTAGAAAAGCAAGGTTCATCAGAATTCATTCTTAGGGTGTGCAAGAAAATTCAGAATGGTGGTCCACTCGAATACATAGAGTACTATAAACTTGAACACTCACAATTGACCCCTGTTGAACCTACACCCTACAAGACCAACTCGTTCATGATATACACTTGCAAGGAGCACGATACGTACTTTTCATTGAATTTGAACACCAAAACAAACGTCCAAAATGCGCATCATGCTAAACTCCAGCATGAGACAGAGTTTGGATCTGAACTCGAAGACATATTGCGCAATTGCCTCTGATCAATTTATAATATCATAAATATCACATGACTTAAAAAAATGAAAGAACTCATCGCTGCAAACCAAGCTTGGCCGCAAAAATTTACCGTTGTGATCAAATTTCTCTCCAAAGTGCCGATGTTATCCAACAATAAAGAACACACAGGACCGGACATGCGTTCGATTTTTGAACAGCTTATCACTGAAGAATTTGAGCCTCATGTAAATCTAAAATTTGATTTCATAGATCACAGAGATCCAAAAGATGGAGACGTACTTGTACAGTTTCATGAGAGAACAGATGAAGCGTGCAAATGGAATAAACCAATGCTAAGTATTCTTCGTGTGGCAGAAGGAACACGTGAAGAGCTCGTGGGGAAAATGAGAAAAGAAATCTGTCACATGATTGGTTTAAGTAAAGAGAATTTTTTTGCATACGATCAAAGATTGTCTTTAGGAAACATGGGGAGTCTTCGTCGATTTTACCCTAGGGCAAGTTATGAACATACAATTGAGGATCATTATTCAATGAATTTAGACAGATTTAAACATCTTGGACAGGCTGGAATCACACCTCAAAATACAAAAAGATCATCTGAACCCAGATCAAATTGGCACATGACTTCCCTTCATGCAGATGATGAATCCACCGTTTTTTATGTCCTGATTGGGGTTTTTATTTTCATTTCCCTGTGTTTGTTTGGATGGTATGGATGGAAACATCGATGCCATCAATACAAAACAATTGAAAAGACAAATTAATTCATTGAATTTGCAAAGATTTCTTGGCGATGTGATGGGAGTTGGTTCACATCAGGAAAGCACAGAACGCGCATGCGCCTGATCTCAACTATGTTTGTTGTCTGTTGCATTGTGCCAAAGTTCACGACAGTTCCTTCCCCATAAGGGAAACACAGTGATTCTTGACCGTTGACATATTCGTTTGACAAAATGTCCTGCACTGATTGCCCTGGCGTGATCCACTTAATGCTTCCATCGTTGCTTGTCTCTGGGCCCTGCAATAAAGCAAAATTTAAATAAATACAGTTTGTGGACATAATGACGCACCTCAAATTGCCAGACCAGATTGTCAGCTGAAATTCGATGAGATCCTCCAGGATATCGATGAGACGGCAGGTCTTGGGATCGCACTGTTCTGAGAAGGCGAATCACTTGGATTCCACTTGGACCAGTTTGTGTAAGATTGATGAAGTCAATGGTAAAATCACCAGTTGAAATGATTGGGTGAGACGAATTCCTGAACAATCTAGAAACTGCATCTTGGTAGTTCATGTCAGGTGTCGACCAGAGACCTCCTGGACATCTGACCTGCCACCGGTAAAGAATTAGTCCGTCTGTGACAGTGAACGATCGAGCTGATATTACTGATTTTGCATCTTGGAATCCTGACACATAGCCCTGATTGGTTTCGACAGCGTAGCCACTGGAGAAATGCTTGAACACCGTGTCTGTGCAATGGATGTTGTGATCATGTGGCATGTACATGCCACTCACTGCGTATTGCCATCCCTTGGGGTAGGTCAATCGAAAACCAGTAACGTAGCCAGTAACGTAGTATCCGTACGAAGCCATTTGGAGATCATCCGTGCAAGATTTGCATTTCTTCGCGAACATCTCACATTCCATAATGTGTTTCTGTGCCTCTAGCCACGAGCCTTTGGGATTTCCATTGTCGAACTCAATCACAGCCTGAGGAATGATCTTCGAGCATCCCATGCAAATGAACTCTGTGAACACCTGCTCTTCTTCGCACATTGCACTTACGGTTGAAAGGTCGTCATGGTACTTCGTGAGTTGTGAACTGAAATAGTTCACTCGTATCTTGCGATCAGGCCTTCGATCGATTGCGACACGGCAAAGTGGGCATTTCGAGTTACCATCACTTTCTATCGCGAGTTTCTGTAGACAGCCTGAACAGATCACATGAGCATTCTGGCACTGCTGCATGTCCTCCACAATCATGGGTGTACGAAAGCAACAAGGGCACTCCCATTCTTTCATTCCAGCTTCGAGATCTTTGAGCCTCTCAGTCACATCTCTCTTCAATGTATTCATCAATTCGTCACATCCCTTTCTCTTCTTCTTCGCTCGGACCTCATCCGCCATGTTCAACAGCTAGGACAGGGCTCGTGTTTCGGCGGGCAAAATTGAACTCGGAATTAATAAAATGCAAGCAAAACTAAAAGACAGAAGTTCGTGGCAACTTGAATGCGTAGTGGCGCATTCAAGTTTTTGGTTGTTTGAGAACTTGAATGCTTAGTGGTGCATTCAAGTTTTTGGTCGTTTGAGAACTTGAATGCGTAGTGGCACATTCAAGTTTTTGGTTGTTTGAGAACTTGAATGCTTAGTGGCGCATTCAAGTTTTTGGTAGTTTGAGAACTTGAATGCGTAGTGGCGCATTCAAGTTTTTGGTTGTTTGAGAACTTGAATGCTTAGTGGCGCATTCAAGTTTTTGGTAGTTTGAGAACTTGAATGCTTAGCAGTGCAAGAATCATAGAGCAAATTTCATTGCATATGTCGCCACAAAAATTAACTTTCAAAGAATGAATCGCCCTTTGCAGAGTTTTCTAATTTTTGAAAGCCCTCCACTAAACTATCGTTCATTTTGTATTTGTTGAATTCTTTTCCAACTTGTTTATTCATTGCAATTCGAGATTGCAAGGCAAGATCTTTCCATGTACGCAGATCTGTGTCGCGTTTTGGAGGTATTCCATGTGTAAGCTCATATTGACGAAGTTCACATTCTTTATTCCTGGTGTTAACTTTCTGGTTTAGCCGTGTCCACATTGAAACCTTGTCGTATATTATTGCATCTACCGATTTGTACGTATAAACTCTACGTGAAAGAATTTTAATCAGTTCTTCGTATTGTCCAGATTTTGTTAGTTGCTCCATGATGGGCTTCAATTTATTGAGCACCATGCCGTATGCCAATATCGCATCTTGATCTTGATTGAATACCCACGTTGCCAATGCTTTGTTCTTCTGTAATCGTTCCGATGCATAGCCAAATGCATGTGGATCCACACTGCAGGCAGCTCTGACGAGCTTTGCGTTGTCCATCACTTCTTCATCGTTCCATATCCATCCTTGGCGCAATTTATTGTAATGCGCAAGTCTGATTGACCTTGTTTGGCTGGAGGTTTGGTCAAGAATGCTCAATGTTTCCACCGGAAGGTGTTTCTCGATCTCCTCCCTTAAATCTTGATCGAGACTTTCTAAGTTTTGTTTCATTCCAAACCCTAGAAGATCATGTGCACGTTCCATGTGGCGTTGTGCCCTTTCTATATTCATTTCTTTATTTGATTGGATATTTTTTTCAACTGTTTCGCATTTTAGTATTTTATGTGTATAAGAATTCTAAACGATGTATGACTTTATAATCATAGGGGGGAGTTTGTCTGGATTTGCGTGCGCTGCTACACTTCGTCAGTATTCACACAGCGTTGCAGTCATCGACAATGTATATAATTTAGGATCTTGCATGCCCCAAGGAATAGATTGGCATAGCTCGAAGGTACTTAAAACAAAGAAGAAATTGGGACATTGGAAAGTATTCACTGAGTCAAAGGTGTTTGATACAAGATCTTTGATATATGCTTGCTCACCTTGTGCAGTGAAAAGCACTGTGGACCTTTGGCACATAAAACCCCTGGCGAACGTCCTGATGATGTATTTTTGCAAAAACAAGGACCAATGGTCTTCTCTCATTCCATTGCTGATTGAATCTGGTACTCTACATGTAGACACCTGCGAGTTCTTGGGAAATGGATATGACTCAGGTGTCCGAACAGCACACCGTGCCATGAACCGATCATCTATAGTCGATTACCTTTGCTTCTGCTGCATGTTTACTGTTTTGTGCATTGCAGTTGTGTCGGTGCACTTTCCAGCTGCATCTGTGTCAATGATCTTTTTGCTGCCCTTCGTTGTTGTATTTGGTCTTCTTGGGATGAACAAATCCATGAATGACTTTAGTGCAGGGCAACTTCTTCGAAACCAATGCACTGAATGACAATGTCAGTTTTCTATAGGTTTAGGCAAGCACGAGTCTGCAATTTCTTGGCACTTTCTTGCTGCGCCTTCCATAAGGTGCTGTGCAAGAGGTGTGAGCTCCGAAATTTCTGAATATTGAATATCTTTCAGAATTGCATTGATTTGTGCAAGGAAATGACTCATAAACTCAGGTGAAACATTGTGGTTTCTGGAGATCAATCGGAAACTTATATAAGGAGCACTGCGTTCGATATACCGCCAGTGATCAGGGTGGGATGTAAGATGGTCCGATGTAAGATGGTCCAATCTGTTTCGCTCATTCAAAATTTGCCTCAAGTTGCTCGACATCGACTGGATCTCCTCACATATTCTTGCATACATTAGATGTTTCTTCCAGTGATCGACAGAGGCCTCACGTATGGTGCTGACACATGCTAGGAACGTGCTGATATTCTTTTCTCGAACTTTTGTGAGAATCTTCACTATTTCAAACACTGATAGAGGTACCCACACACCTGAAGTCGAATATGGATTGAAGAAGTCATCATGTCCTCTGTGGCCAACATTCCAGATAAAAGTTGGTACTTGTGTTGTGTCAGGTTCTGGGTCAGGCGCTGGGTCAGGTGCTGGGTCAGGTGCTGAGTGAGTTGCAATACTCATTAAGCGCGGTGCTTTGTCTTGCATGGCATTGTGTGCGAGACATGTGAGTCTGTGCAATCTTAAAGGTTGTAGTAGTGATATATATAAAATATCATTGATTTCTCTCAAGAGATCAACTAGGACATCAACTAGGAGGTCTGGGTTGCGTCTGTCAAGTTCTAGAAGACTTTTGTAAATTGCACTACCCAATACTTTTTCATCGCAATCATCATGGTCTGCTTCATGTTGTTTTCGGTGTGTACCCAATGTCTTAAAGAGATCCAGATGGGATTGCAGACTGCTTGACATCTGCCGAAGTTCTTCACTTATTACTGCATACTTGAGCTGTTTTTTCCAAAAAATCTCCATGTCTGGGGACATGGCAGATACACTTGCAAGGAATGTGCTCACACTTTTGGATTTGACATTTTTGAGAATGTTCACAATTTCAGGCACACGTATAGGTAACCACAGATCTTTTCCGTTACGACCAACATTCCAAATAATAGTAGGCCGCTGCAAAAAGATTTCTTTTCTAAACTCCTCAAAACTGGGTTTTTCTGAACTCATGTCATGCCTTCCCCCAAAGCCATGGTCTGACAGCTTGGAGAATCCATACATAAATTCGGATGCTCTTTGGAGGTGGCGCTGCACCTTTCTGATATTCATTTTATCATCAAATAAGATTTTTCAAGATTTCAGTTTGGTTGTCTCGTGAATCTTGAATGGCATGCTGCGCACATCAGTTTGGTTGTCTCGTGAATCTTGAATGCTATGCTGCGCACATCAGTTTGGTTGTCTCGTGAATCTTGAATGCTGAGGTGCGCATGTCAGTTTGGTTGTCTCGTGAATCTTGAATGCTATGCTGCGCATGTCAGTTTGGTTGTCTCGTGAATCTTGAATGCTATGCTGCGCATGTCAGTTTGGTTGTCTCGTGAATCTTGAATGCTATGCTGCGCATGTCAGTTTGGTTGTCTCGTGAATCTTGAATGCTGAGGTGCGCATGTCAGTTTGGTTGTCTCGTGAATCTTGAATGCTGAGGTGCGCATGTCAGTTTGGTTGTCTCGTGAATCTTGAATGCTGAGGTGCGCATGTCAGTTTGGTTGTCTCGTGAATCTTGAATGCTGAGGTGCGCATGTCAGTTTGGTTGTCTCGTGAATCTTGAATGCTATGCTGCGCATGTCAGTTTGGTTGTCTCGTGAATCTTGAATGCTATGTTGCGCATGTCGGTTTGTAATAAATACTTGAAGAAAGTCGAAATTCTCGCGGCAAGAACCGGATGGCTTTTCCCTTGCCTGGAAGCTCTCATGTTGTCGGTTCTGAGTGGCAACTGATCAACCTTGTCAATTGTCCTGACTACAATGGACTAGTTGTGACCTGTGTTGACCTTGTCCGGATTGCTGAGAACGAATACGCAGCAATTGTTCGCATGCATGATCAGAAGATGCTCAAAGTCAGATTTGAAAACTTAGAAGCAAGAGAGAGATCCACAACCATGCAATCACAAGTGAGCCGTGTTCAACCTCGTGGCGACCTACTCCAGCAAGCACTCGACATGGTTGGACTTAAGTCTAAGTGAATCAAATTGGCAATGCAAATTCTTCTGCGATCATTTTCATTAAAATATGTTCCGTCCTTGTGCAAATTGATTTTCGCTCGTAGGTGAATGAGTAGTGCAATGCTTCATGAACGATTGTTCCTATTAGGTCTTGCATGGACATTGTCCTGTTTTGTGAGACGAATGCTTCTGTGCTAGAAGCAAGTCCCAAAATTCTGTGATGCATTCTTTTCATTTGCACTCCCCTAGCTCGTGAAACAGCTTCCTTGTGCTTGTATGTGATTCTTCTATATCGGTAGTTTTTCGCTATCATATCTATATGTGATTTATGCTTGTTCAAGAACAAAACAGCGCGAGACCTACAACGTACAAGAGACGTTTTAGAAGTCATATTATCAATTGATTAAGAAAAAAATCGATTGCAATCAGAAATGTATGTACTTGATACACAATCCGTAGAACCAGATGACGGTCCTCTTACAGATTTGGTCGAACTTCGGTCTGGTAAAAAGGAAAGCTCCGATGGTAAAGAGATCACACATCAGCCGGAGCAAAGTGCTACAGTAAAGAAAGTGAAAAGGAAAAGTCGAAAATCAAAATATGATCGAAGTAAGCGGAGTAGCAAATGTCCAAAGAAAACCGTCAGGGAGGTTCTTTTGAAGTACTCGTCGGGAAAGAGAACAAGTAAGGTTGATTTACGGCGCATCTCAAAAGCATGGGGTGATGATGAAAATCTTGAAGAGATGATGAGGATCATGAAGGCATATGATCTGATTAGAAGTGTGAAGGATTTTCAATTTAACGATGACGTGTTCAATAGAGTGCATTTGACACGGTTGCAAGTTCAAGATCACATGCAAGAAAGTGCAGAAATTTTCAAGCGAAATCCAAAAAAAATAATTTCAAAATATATCAAATCGTCCAAGGATGGTAATGATGTCTCCATTATCAAGGCGTGCACATGTTTTTCAGTAGGATTGTCTCTGTGCACTGTTGCACATAGAGGCATTCAAATTCCAATAATGCTTGCTTATTTGCAATCAAAAAAATGCAGATCGTGCGATAACATTGACCTGGCATGTGCAGGGTGTCTATTTGCTTCGGAGTACAACGGTGAAGGAAAGAAAGCGGCCCTTGTACAGCAATTTATATCTCGTTTACCTTTTGCACCTCATTCTGTGAAATCTGTCAGAATGGCTTTAGAATCAATTATCGGTGTAGACCCACAAAAGATATAAAATCTACCAGGGCATCCCTAGTTTTGACAGCTGCTGGTGGGTATGATAATCTGGAAAGAAATCTGCCAATCACTACTGTTTCATAAAATTTTATAGAGATCTTTAAAAATAAAAATGGATTTCTTAGCGAATCTGCCAACGATGATATTTGCATTAATAATTTCATTAACAATGATTTGCGTAATAACCGCGTCCGTAGATGCAGAAAGTATTTCGCATAGTAATGCATTCGGGGCATATACTCGTACACATAGACAAGTAGTAAAGGCACTTCGTGATTCAGGATTTGGTTATTCAAGTAGGGATTCTGCACAGCAGATAAAAGAAATAAAGAGACGTGCCGAGATTCTCAATGGACATTGCAATAAAGATCCAAGGCTACAGTGCCTGGTGCAATTCCAGTACCCAATCAATAACAAGCCGAGAGCCAAAAATGCCTTGGTAACTGCAGTCGACCTAGACGAGCTAGAGAGAAGATACACAAATATAATGAAAATGTATAACGATTATAGGTTCAATTTTCCAATTGTAAATCCAACAAAGAATCAAGAGGACATGCCAACGAAAGCTCAGCAAAAGCTTTCGGAAGAAATGAAAACGGACATGGCAAAGAGAGCTCAGCAAAAGCTTTCGGAAGACAAAACGCCAGGCTTTGGTCGAGGACCAGTTGGAGAGGCTTACTGCAAGATGTTGAAAGATGCTGGTCTTGATCATGAGGGGATATGTAAACATTTTGGTGAGGTTCGCTCAACACTTGCTAACATTGGCTTGGGTTATGACCCGCGAAAAGCTGAATCTTTTGGACAAGCATACATAGCCGACGTTGTAAAAAGAAAAAAGCTTATCAGGCAGCACTGTCCATACGGAAACGTTGGGTTGACCGAAGACTCTTGTCGTCTTCCACTTTATGCGCCAAAGCATCCGATCAGACCTGCAAATGGCCCACATATGTTTGACCTGAAGGTCCTTGAAAAGAGGCACAATGAAATCACAGAATGGATCAAAAACACGAACAATCAAGTGGCAGCGACTGATGCAATGTCCATGCATGGATCGTACTACAATCTGAAAGGCGAGCCAGGTGACTTGCCATATAGAAAAAGCTCTGATGCTCGTGACTACCTCACAACAAAGCACAAGTCGACGATAATAAGAGGAGCATTGAAGCCCGAAGTAGATAAATATATAGACAGGTCTACAACGATGAGAGGCAAAGATACGGATGCAGGAACAGTGGTACAGGCTAATTATCTCGATGCGTATGAGGGCGGGCAAATACGAAACCTAAGAACAGCTCCAGAATACGATGGTCCTACAGACTTAGGGGACACTGATGCCAGTGGAATTTTGACTAGGAGCACTGCGTCAGATTACCTTGTAGGAAATGAAGAAAACCGAGATAACATTGTAGGAAATGTTGAAAACCGAGGGTACGGAGAAATACGCCATCCCAAAAGAGAACATGTAATGCCAAGCTTTGGAGGGTATTTGCACAATCAAGGACTGCCCGGAGGCAACCTGAAGGTGCTTCAAAGAAGAAGCGATTTGATTAAAAAGAATTGCACGAGAGGAAGGCCAGGATTTGAGTCTGGAGAACCGTGTCTTTACCCGATACACAAAGAAGAACGTCCACCGCTTCCTGAAAGTAATTGGAACTACCCGATGACTGACAACAGCTACCCGTTCCACAGAAAGCCTTAAGTTCTTTTCAAATGTCTCTTATAACCTATCGCCATGCAAATGATGATGAATATTGTAATCAGACACAATGTCGTAGCCCACCAGCAATTTTCCTTTTTTAAAAAGCAGTGAAGTTTATCGACTGATCCGCGAACCAAATCTGTATGACCAGGTCGAACAGTGTCATTAATGTCATGCAAATGCTTGAAAGACATCGACATTTTACAAATTACAATTAGATTTAATTTTTTTTCTCATTGCTTGTATAAAATAATGACTCAGAACGACAGCATACACTTGCCCGCTTATCGCCACAAGGTCGATTTGAAAACAATTACAGACCATCCAATAAAGGGTGTTACTGTCAAATACGATGGACGCGATAGCTTCAACAATCATTGGATATCAATGAAAACTGATCAAGGGCAAATACACGATCTTTACAATACCCTGAAAGAGGAGTATTCAAAAAAAGTTCAGTCGTGCACACAAGACCCATTGATGCAATCGTTTGGATCAGAAACGGTGCGTGTCCGCCTGGCACGTGCAGAGAATTTCGCTGTCTTTGAGAACGAACATGGTCCTGATGGAAATGCAACGAGCAACCCAGATGGAAATCCTATACTATGGGTCAGGTCAAGTGCAACCTGTCCTACAAAAGAAGCAGAGGAGCAAGGATTACGTAGTATCTTCGAAACAGCTGCTCAAAATGGCGAATCATTTGATGCAGTGGTTTGTTTCGCTGGTGCATTCGTCTCTTCTGAGGGCTCATTAGCAAGCGTTGTTTGTAGAAGTCTAAACAAGTACAAGAAACAAGTAGAAGACGCCATCGAAGATGATTACGAGCAACCGGATACTACTGACATGCCCACCGATTTGTGATTTTCATACTACCATATTTGTAAAGAACTTTACAAATTCAATTATTTTCTTTGTTTCTTATAAATCATGAACAGGAAGTCGGTGGGTATATCAAAAAAAAGGCAGTTCACTCAGAAGACTTGTGGATCACATGATCTCAATGAATTGATCGCAGCTTTCAACAATAAATGCGTTCGCATAATTGGTCGAAATAGCAAGGTAATCGTTCAAAAACTTCGCCATTTATCTCAGATGATAGGTCTTCGAAAACTCAAGTCATTCGTTGCATCCATTGTTTACATGATGTGCGCTGACCTTCCGGGAGCTGAAATGTTCATGAACATTTGCATAACTGGTGAACCAGGATGTGGAAAGACGGATGCTTGTAATAGAATCGCATCATTAATTCAATATATCCTCTTTGGAAATAACGGTCAGGTAGTTACACTGAACAGATGTGATCTTGTTGGACGTGTTCTTGGCGAAACGGCAATCAAAACCAAGATGGCACTTCTCAGGAACAAGAACAAATGCATCTTTATTGATGAAATATATTCACTAGGCAACAATAACTCGACAGATAAAGACTCTTTCTCCAAGGAGTGTATCGATACCATCTGTGGACACCTTTCAGAATTTGTCACTTCATGTTCCGTAATAATTGCTGGGTATACAGCAGAGACTGAGGAGTGTTTTTTCCAATCCAATCCAGGACTTGTACGTAGGTTTCCATGGAGGTTTGAACTGGAAAAGTACACCACTGATGAGCTCGTCGATATCTTCAGTCTAAAGATGTCTGATTACAATCTTGAGGACCTTGAGCCGATTAGAGAACACTTTCAGACATACAAGTGCGATGCAGCCGACGTAATGAAGTTGGTATCAAATCTGCTTCTTTGTCATAGCAAATCTGTTGTACTCAACAAAGACCCCAGGATGGACATAAGCATGAAAACCACAAAGGAAGCCTTGGCGAAGATGACAAAAATAACTGACAAACCTCTTGCATGTGCTCACATGTTTTTGTAAAACTAATGAATAAATGAAATACCAAGATCTGAAAAAAATGATAATGAACAGCCCTGCTGTTTATAATTGGCTCTACACAAAGAAAACAGAGGAAGAAAAAAAACACGCTGCTAAAGAACTTGGATTCGGAGACAATAAATGCGAAGATATTGAACAATCGTTATTATTATGGCATATTTTTTGGGCATTCATGCTTATAACAGGTGTAATTTTTTTGGTTTACTTTTTTATGAGTATAATTCGAATCGCGAAAATCACCTCGTGTGATGTAGACTCCAATTCAAGAAAAACAAACGCTGCAATTTTGATCGGCATAGCACTAATTCTTTCTTGGGTACCTGGCTTAGGCCCAGTGATTGGGATCGCCTTGCTTTTCTTTGCAGGCGCTCAACTGGACAAGGTATCAAAATCTCCAACTGTCTCAGAAGCAATTCCACTTCCCATGGGTAAGCAAACCCTGAATAATTATTCGCCCATGTTGCCGCATCAATATGAGAAAATGGGCATCACTGCAGATCCAATGCACATGTCCGCTGATCCAGATAGCGTCGTACAACCCGTAGCACAAGGTCAAGGCAGAAAAGTTGACACTGGGTTCAATTAAATGTAAACACCGTGTTAGCATCGAGTGAATCTATCTGAACTTGATCTACAGCCATATCCTCGTCATCGGCTTGTAATTCTGAAGTGTCGAATTCACAAAGGTTCTTCAATTCAGATTGCATTGAGACAATGCTTGCCTTGTTCACAAGCCACCCTTTTGTGTTCTTGTTTTCACTAGCATGCCAAGTAGCTCCAGCTATTTGCTTCAATTTTTCTTTGACATCGAATGTTTGTCCAAGGAGCAGTACTGAAGTTCCTAAAGGCACACATCGAATTTTGAATTTTGTCTCCACCTTTAATTCTGGCAGAGGCGCTATGTGTTGAACTTTTGCAATTTTATTCAGCTCAATGTTTGCCTGTATGAGTTCTTGATTTACAGTACATACATTTTCAAGCGATTGCACTTTGTGCTGAAGCTCTTTAACAAGATCAAGAATCTGACTGATCTTTTCGTCCATTTTTACCCATGTGCTAATTTTTCCTTACTTCAACATGTGGGAAGCAGCACTAAGAGACTATGTAGTAATGGAAATCTATAGATTGTTTGGAATGGATTGGCAATCGCTTTGCTTTGGCCCTTGTCTCTTACGAATGACAAACCCAGTCAACATTGATCATGAGCGCTTGAAAAATCTCACAAGCGAATGGTTCGTTACCTTGAAATGTGATGGCCATCGACTCATGATAGTCATTGTTTCATTTTCAGGACGACGATACAAGGTGTCACTGGATCGGTCATGCAATTTTCATATTATTGAAAGCCTGGTAATTACAGAACATGACAAGCATGACGGAATCGAGTTCGCTCTCGATTGCGAGCAGATAGATGAAAACACTATTTGCCATGACGTTCTTGTTTTTGAAAGAGTACCGGTTCTCTTCCGCGATTTTTGCAGAAGACTCAAGTACATTTACAAGGTGGTCGAGTATCCATTTCTCCCAAAGCCTAAAAAATTTTATCCGGTCGCCAACATAGACATGGTCAAAGACGATACAAAGTCAGATGGCTTCATCTTCATTCACTGCAACTTTCAGTTTACACCTGGCCAGTCTCAACAATTGCTTAAGTGGAAGCCTATTAACCGGATTTCGATTGATTTGTTCGTAAAGCAAGACAGAAAGGTGTATGCTGTTTCCAAGGGTCAATATGTGCAATTTTCTCAACCCATTAGAGAGTATGAGCTGTCACTAGAGGAATGCGCCGATCAGATCGTCGAATTCTTCTTCGATGGATCTGCTTGGTTTCCTGCTCTAATTCGATCTGATAAAAACACAGCAAACAATCTGCATGTTGTCATTGAGACCGTACGCTCTGCACAGCAGCCCGTAACGAGAGAAGAACTGGTGAACAAATGTAAACTGCTTAGATGAAACTTTTTAATTCAATTTTAATGAATCAAATTGCAACGCCCAAAGTAATGTCCTCAATTTTACATGGGGTATAATCCTCCAATGAATCGTCGAACCAAAGCTGCATCAGCTTCACCTTGAACCCCGTTGGTCCACGAACAAGTTCATCTTTGATCACATTCACCAACAAATCGATCCGTTCTGCCTGTTCTGGCTTGAACGGTTTCCCTTTCCATCTCACCGTGTCCGGATTGTATCGAATGAACGTGACTTCTCGCCCTCCAATTGCCCCTACTATCTCAGACATTCGCGAGCACTCACAGATTTCGTTGTAGTCCACATGCTGCCTCTCATCAATCTCAACAATGATGACACGATCAGGCAATTCGAAGTACACATCCGGACGCTTGCGCGAGCATTGCTGGTCAGTGATGATCTCATCGTGCACAAAATCAACCTTGATTTCCCTACGGAGGTGGCGCACGATCGCGTATTCCTTCTTGTGCCTCCTCCTCATGCATGCAGCACAAACATGAGACACATCCTCACGGACATCACAGTACTTGCAGAGGCGCCGTATAGCTGCTTCATAGTCTTTCTCTGAGCAGTGCTCGAAACAGTACTTGACATCATTGATAATGACCTCATAATCTGCAACACACTTCGAGCACTGTCTCTCCTCAAAAATGTTGATGTACCCTTCAATAAAATGATCCTGGCACACAGACGGCCGGCTGAACTCATCTTTGCCAAAGATTGCTGTCTTGGAGCAGCTTATGCAATTTTTGCTTGCAATTGAAACCATTCCCTTTTCTGCATGATAGCTGCATCGCACAGGTTTCTTTTGATCAGGGTGGTTGTACGTTGGTTGCTTGTCACAGTCCTTGAATTCACATTTCTTGTTTACAACATCTACCATTCCTTCTTCTTTGTGTTCAGAGCAGTACTCAGGTCTTTCTCCAGCTTTGGCATAAGCAGGATGCTTGTTGCATTTCAAGCACCTTTTTCCTCCACAATCCATACCCTTCTTCTTGTGTGGACCACAGAACTGTTTCTGCCCATTGAACCCGAAATGTGCTATTTTTTGGCACTCACTATGCTCACATATTTTTGCTTTGACATTGATCATCCCTTCAGGCTTGCATTTCCCACAGAATTCAGGGTTCATTGTTAGCGGGTTTCCGAAAGTTGCGTTCTTCCCGCAGGGGCACTTTTTGTTTCCATCTTGAGCCCCTTCGGGTTTATGCTCTCCGCAACAACCTTCATAATGTGCTATATTTTCACACCCTTCCTGTTTGCATCTTTTGCTTTTAACATTGACCATTCCAGGTTTGGCATGATCCTTGCAGTACTTAGCAGGTTGTCCTTCATCATTGTAACATGGTTGTTTGTCACACTCGATGCATTTCTTGTCTTTAACATTGATCATTCCGTCCAGCATGCATATCTTGCAGAAGAGGGCAATGATCTCCGTCGGCCAGTTAAAACTGGCTTGCTTCTTGCGGCATTTCGTGCACTTTCTCCCTGCCATTGCTTTTGCTTTCCCATGCGCTGATTTTGCACTAAAACTTAGGCTTTAATCAAACAAAAACGATCGTTCCCATAGCAATGACTGGATAACCTCGTCGATGGCCGTAGGGGGATTGTTTGCTGGCAATTTTTGTTCTTTTATGTTTACACCTTGTTGCATCATATATTTCATTAAGTTTTTCATATCAATTATATCATCTTTGAATTGTTTGCATGAGTGAAAAAGCAATTCAAATGGTGTCCTTATAGAATTTCCCTTGGCATTCACATCTGCTCCTCCTTCTGATATCAGAATCTTTGCTATTTCAAATTTCCGGAGAATGCATGCATATCCTAATGCAGTCGTACCATTGTTCGGACTGTTTCCTCTCGGTATACTTAGCCTGGGAATATTAATTCGATGTTTCTCTGGAATGGTGAGAAGTCTAACGATGTCTGTATTGTTCTTTGCAATTGCTTTCATCAATACCTGTTCGTTTTTGGTACTTGCCCCATGTTTGATCAAAATATCGACCATGTGAGGGAACTTGTCATCACCTGCTGAATCAAATCTTTTGAGGGCATCATCCACTGCTGTTTCAAGAGAAAGGGTTCCATCGGCGATCATATCTTTTAATACTCTTTGAAACTTATTACCAATCAATTGTGAACTGGCAATGATGCATTTAATTGCACTCCCGTCTAGATTTTGAATCAATGATTGCAGTGATCTATCATCAATTTGATCAAGTTCAATTCCTCCAAATCCTAGGTTATGGTTATCATGCAGAAGCTCTTGTGCACGGCAAAGATGCTTATATGCCCTGTCTTTCATTTATTGATAATCATCAGATATTTCAACAAATTTCTGCAAAGTCAATAGAAATGAAAAAAAATGAACTCAGGCAAAATTTGAAAAAGTCGATAGAAGACGTGTTTCATAATTTTGATGTATCGCCGAATGAAGCCAAAGCATTGAAACAGATGAAAGAGGATGCTCGAGAATTTCAAGCAGAACGAGATATTGTACATGAATTGACTTCTAAAATGGACACACTGATTAAAAAGGGTGATAAAAAAGACTTCAAAAGGTTACAATCGCCATGGTCAAATGGATCGGGAAAGACACAAAAAAACTGAAGAACCAACGGGAATCCATTGACAAATTGTACAAACCAGTCAGCAATTTCCTTGAAGATTGTCAAGAAAAATTCCCAGAAGACCTGCACCATAGTCCAATTTTTGGAATGAAGAATATGTGGTATCACAGAAACGGGAGATTCGGGTGGAGTGCGTTCATGAACTTTATGGATGAAGACATGAATGATACAATACTGATCGAAACTGAAAAACACAATCCGGCAGTGTGGAAAATGATAAACGATAAATGCAAGCTTGACAATTACACACATGAGAATATTCGTGATAATGCATCATCAGTAACGAATAGAAAGCATATCATCAGAAATCAGTCAAAGAAGGGATGCCAGCCTCTTGGGATCGTTCATACAAATCCAAGGTTAGGAGATACCGAAAAACAAGTTAAAGATGGAATGAAGGAGCTTTTCTCGAACATACAAAAAAGCTTTGAATTCATTTTGGAGGAAATGCTTTCAGAAGAGCTAATGCTGAGCAAGACAGGTAAGGTTAGAGAGGAAGTTCTTATTCTCCTTCCGAGTCTCGAATCGTTCTATGATGAAAGAAAATGGATAGAAGAACACATGTACGCTTATGTGGAAATGTTTATGAAGAATTATATTGCTTTGATTGAATCATTGTCTACAGGAGAATACAAGTTCACTAAGTTTTACACGGTTCTGCAAATCACAGATGATGAAGCTGGACAAGAGTTTAGAAGATATGCAACATCCAATAAACTTGACCAGCCCATGTCATTCTTTGAAGAGCTTTTTGGATTTGAAGAAGATGCAAGAACAAAGGAAAAGTTCACATTGCATGGTTTGAGTCTCATCGATAGGGTGACAGGTGAAAATTTCAATATCGGCTCGTTTAAAACGCCATCGCTAAACGAATTGAGAGAAGAAGCAAAGAAAATTAGCGAGAAAATACGCGATGAAAATATTACCCTTGAACATATTGTCACTGATGACATATTCGAATACTTTCATAAAAACGATGGAGCATTGTTTCAGGTAGCTAGTCAATTCAATTGTCTTGAAATGGTTTCGGAGGATATTACACCTGAAGAGGGAATCACCGACTATGAACAAGATAATACACAGGGACCAGCTTGTTCAATTGCTTGTGCATCTGCCACTTTGTATCGCAATTACTTCTGCAAAGTATCCGATCATCAACAAGGTCAAACTAGTCAAGATCAAATAAACAATCTCGAAGATTTCGAAAAGATTATAGGTAATGGCAATGGAAATTATTTTTGTTTGAGTAATGGTTATGTTCGGTTGAATATCAAGGATGGAGAATGTAGCTCAACACCAAAAGAAATACGGAAGGAAATCGCAAAAGAAGAACGCAATATTTTAAATCAAATTGCTTATGAAATTAACACGAACCCAAAATGTGGTGATTCAATACGCGTAGGGGTCCATAAAGATGTAAGTGTTAACTTCAAGACTAGGAGAAATGGAAAGTACGAAAAAGAGCAAAGGAATCTAAAGGTCACTCAAGTATTCTGCAGTGCACTCCCAATAGCATACCATTCTGCACCAAGTGCATATTGGGAACCATTTGCAAAATGTGTTCTCAATTCTGCATATCAGTCAACTCTAGCAGCGGCGGTTATCAATAAACGTGAAAAGAAAAGGCAAACGGTATTCTTGACATTGATTGGTGGAGGAGTTTTTGGAAATGAGAACGAGTGGATTGCAAATGCAATAAAATTAGCAGTTCAAGAGTACAAGAGTTTTCCACTCGATATCAAGATCTGTCATAAAACTCCAAATGGTAAAAAGGATTGGGAAAATAGGGTGAAAGCAATTGAATAAGAAATACGAAAAAAAATCTTCGCATGTATACAAATGATTGAGAAGTGCCAGTTGTTGCTTGATGCTGTATCTGCATCGATTGCCGAATCTTGTCCAAATCATTCTGTAGCATTTGGAATGAAATCAAAGAGTCTCATGAACAAACTCTCCATGGTATCGAAAGCGAACCAGGCAAAAATGCGACATAAACTAGTGTGTGAAATTCAATTGAAGATGGGATGGGGCTCATTGCCAAATGAGAAACAATTGAAAGAGTTTGCATCTACTGTTTCTGTAGGTGAGTGTCTTCAGTTGCTGAGGGTCAAGATGGACAAAGCCCTTCCAGAATGTGTCATGAATGAAGAAATACGCGAAAGACTGCGTGATCTCGTAAACACGCAATAGAATCATAAGAATTGTCCGAGAAGCATTCTATAGATTGAAATATTTGCATCTTCTTCGCATTCTCCTGAGGTTACTGCTGAACGAACCAAATCAATGCATCTTTGTACTACAGAATCGTCGCAAGGCATTGATATTCTGATAAAAATGAGCTTGCTGCATATCGACTTTGAAATCTCAATCATCCTTTGTATTTCTTTCTCCTTGTCATATCCCCTATGTGAAAATTCATCTACCTCCAATATGACCTTCGTTTCACCATCAAACAAGAAATCTGGTAATTTTTTTGTCTGGCCTACTCTCTTGTTGTGAGTGAAATTTTCAAGGCCCTCACTTATCAGTCTATCGCGCATATGATACTCATATTTTTTGAATTTCTTACCACCGCATCTTGAACAAGTCCTTGCATTACCGATTGCACCACACTTGCACCTTTGGAGAGCATGGTCCGAACAGCGAGTGCCTTTTCTCGCATTTCTCTGGCACAGATCACATTTTGTCATTGTTTATTGCAAAAGATGGATCTGAGTGCAAGTGTTTTCGATATCACAGGAGAGTTGACAGAAATCCAAGAATATTTGCGAGGAATGAAACAAGCATATGAGTCACACGATATCCTTCTTCAACAAATAAGCAGGGCTGAATTTCATTTGCTTGAGTGGTACAGGATTGCATTGCATGCTTCGATTTCGGATTCATAAACTTTATGATTCTAGAAATCAAATGAGAAAATTGCTTGGGGTTTATGAAAAACGCATACTATGGCCACAAGACTCAACTATTGTGATCAAGTTTCTTTCGGAAGGTCCAATGTGGTATGAAGAGAATTCAGTATTGTATGCAACTGGACCTGGCATGCGTAAGGTATTTGAAGCGATTATCACCGAAGAAATTGAACCACATGTGAATCTGAAGTTTGATTTTATAGATTACTTAGACGAAAGAGAAGGAGACGTCCGTGTCAACTTCAACGAAAAAGGTGTTAACCATTCCTACGTAGGTACATTTTCACGGGAAGAAGTAATATCGATGGAATTATGCCGATATCCAGTAAGGAAAACACAATATGATCTTTTGGGAACAATGCGCCACGAGATTCTGCATATGATTGGACTCCATCATGAGCATTATCATCAGGATATTCCATTTCAATGGAAAACCTGGGATGACCTTTCACATTTCCAGAAGACTTCATATCTTGATGAGCAAGATTATAATTCCAATGTAATCAAAAAAAGAGGGCATGGTCATACTCCATATGATTCAATGTCAATCATGCATTTCCCTGTGTCACCTGAAAGCATAAGTGACTACTATAAGTATAGAGCGTTTAACAGTGTACCTGAAAAAAAAGCAGATACGATTTCCCTTGGGGACATGGCCACTCTTCGCAAAATGTATCCTAGAGTGGACTATCCAGAAGATACACAGTGGTACTACGATGAGAATTCAAGCATGTTCGAAAATCTCAAATATAGGCCAAACATACTGTCAAGTACTCCTCGGATGACGTATACACATCTTGTTCTTGCAAGATCTGGATGTCGGCGATTATATCCTGAATCTCTTAAAAGAGCAAACTGTTCAGTCCCAGACGACATGCTAGGAAACCCACCACTCGAAAATTATTCAACTGACAAATATTTTACAGAAGAAAAATCGACGAGTGCTGCAAGTGTGATTACAATCGGGATTATTGTTCTATTTGCGATTGTGTTCGTTCTCTGTTTTCCATGGCATAGAAAACCTGATAATCGGGCGTATGAGCGCTTTCCACGTTTCTTGCGACTCATCAAGGATGGATACACACCGCTGCCAAAAATGAACTAGACAAAAGACAAACAAAATGAGAATTGCTCCGAAGGGGGCTCGAACCCCTGACATTTGCCTCATAAGGACAAAGCTCTGCCGACTGAGCTACCGGAGCTAGTCGTTTCATAATTTTGATGCATTATCGATAAACATGAAAGAAAATAAAAGCCAATGGTTTTCAATTGACCTCGCATTCACATATACTTGCTGGACATTGCTATTTGTCATCGGAGTAGTGCTGTATACAATTATTGGTGGACGAGTGAATGGAGGAATCTGGAGAGCTGCCTTTTCTCTGTTTGGCGCAGCCGCTGTTTGCGGAACGATACTCACATTTACGTCGCTAAAAGAATACAGGGAAGCATACGACATGTCGACGACAAATATTATTTGCATTGACATGGCAATTCATGTGATTCCATTCCTGCTACTTGTGCCATTGACATACTATATGAAGAAAAGAAGCAAGCCGGATGCTTTATGTCAATGGACTGTTATATTTTTCTTCGCATTTGCTTATATTTGTCTCTTTGGAACGTCCAAGTATCCAGCCATGAATTCCATCTTTTTGATGCTGTTTGTGAGTGCATTGACTGTTGCACTTTCCGCCGGTCTCATGGTTGTGTAAAGCAGAACATCGCATGCTCGAGCCTGTGGCACGTCGCATTGAAGGCCTTCATTCGCTGTTTCGCTTCATCGATGTTTTTACAGAAGTCGTGCTGATCGATGAGCTTCATATTGGAAGCATTGTCGCTTACCATCTTACTGACAACAGATACGACATTTGCATCGGCCTCGTCATCGACGACGAATCGGGGAATTTCAAAGTTGAAGTTGTGAATCTCATCTTTTGCTACGAGTATATCAGATGCGAGTGCATCCTTCAGATTGCTGAAACTTGGAACTGCACTATCGAGTCCTGGCAGCCTTTCTGGTTCCTCCATGAGGATTTTTCTGCATTGGAGATATCGTTCACTTACTTGATTCTCGCACTTCACGACTTTGCGAAGACCATCACACAGTTTGAGGTGCTTCTGCACAAGACCGGTGTGCCTCTGTTGAAGGACATCATTAAACATCTTAGCGAGGTTCACAGCAGCCTCATCCATACCACCCTGTAGCCTTTCTCTCTTCTTCGACTCAAAGGCCATGGTTGCACCTGATGATGTTTCGTTGTTTCTGTTCTTTTGTACAGCACCATGCACAAGTTCTGTCTCAACTTGTATGCG
>Ga0099797_100616_pt1 | contig 22521 bp, 31 predicted proteins | sample Uncmet_Sort48C_1_FD_89871 | JGI IMG/M metagenome (GOLD analysis project Ga0099797, IMG submission 89871) | Marine eukaryotic communities from CALCOFI LINE 67, Pacific Ocean - C012_Sort48C_1 | ecosystem: Environmental > Aquatic > Marine > Oceanic | place: Pacific Ocean: Monterey Bay | collected...
GTGCGTGCGTTTGTGTGTGTGTGTGTGTGTGTTTGCGTGTGCGTGCGTAGCGGGGGGAGGCAGCAGAGAGGGCGAGATGGAGAAAGAATATGCATTTGTGCGTGTGCGTGTGCGTGCTATTATGATTGTGCGTATATCTGTGTTCGTGAATATGCGTGCGGTTTTCTGCCTATACACACGCAGCAGCATGCACATAAGCATTAACCACACGCACATGTGGGTGTTGTGTGTGTGTGTGTGTTGTAGGTGTATGTGTGTATGTATGTGTGTGTTGTGTGTGTTTGTGAGTATGTACTTATGTGGGTGTTGTGTGTGTGTGTTTGTGTGTGAGTATGTACGTATGTGGGTGTTGTGTGTGTGTGTGTGTTGTGGGTGTATGTGTGTATGTATGTGTGTGTTGTGTGTTTGTGTGAGTATATACTTATGTGGGTGTTGTGTGTGTGTGTTTGTGTGTGAGTATGTACGTATGTGGGTGTTGTGTGTGTGCGTGTTGTGGGTGTATGTGTGTATGTATGTGTGTGTTGTGTGTGTTTGTGTGAGTATGTACTTATGTGTGTGTTGTGTGTGCGTGTGTGTGTGTGTGTGTATGTGTGTGTGTGTTATGTGTGTGTGTAAGTGTGTGTGTATGTGTGTGTTTGTGTGTGTGTGTTTGTATGTGTGTGTGTGTGTGTGTGTGTGTGTTTGTATGTGTGTGTGTGTGTGTGTGTTATGTGTTTGTGTGTGTGTATACGCGCACACGCACCGTTGCGTTGGGTTAAATGCTCTCTGTTGGTCACCCCCTTGCAGATTTCCGTAGAGAGGCACCACCATCATGCGATTTGGAGGACCCGTCCCTATGCGTGCATGCGTACATGTGTGTGTGTGTGTGTGTGTGTGTATGTTGTTCGAATGTGCGCGTGTTTTGTGCGTGCGTGTGTGCGTTTTTTTGTGTGTGTGTCTGTAAGCGCGCGCGCATTTGCGTTTGTGTGTGTGAGTGCGCGTGATCAACGCCCCATTTTTGCCCTGCCCCATCATTAGATTCTCTCGCAGTCACCCGCACACGCACTCACACACTTTCACACCCACGAAGTCACGAAGTCGCAAACTCTCGCACTCACTCGCTCACACACACCACCGTGCGCCACAGCGAGAACTCCCTCTCATAACCTTTAGAAGCCTCACGCAGCTGCTGACACTCACACGACTCGCCAATGCACACGCTCACAAAGCCACACAGCCATGAAGCCACACAGCCATGAAGTCACTCACTCACTCACTCACTCACTCACTTACTCACTCACTCACTCACTCACTCACTCACTCACTCACTCACTCAATCACTCACTCACTCACTCACTGACTCACTCAAACACACCTCCTTGCGCCACAGCGAACTTCCTTTCATAATCATCAGAAGCCTCACGCAGCTGCTGGCAGGCATCCTCGATCTCTCGCTGGCCTGTGAGTGTTTGCATGCGTGTTTGGTCGTTTGGACCTCGCCCTGTTTCTTTCTCCCTTTGTCTCTCTCCCTCTCCCTCTCCCTCTCTCTCTCTCTCTCTCTCTCTCTCTCTCTTTCTCTCCTTCTCTCTTTCTCTCCTTCTCTCTCTCTCTCTCTCTCTCTCTTGTTTTATGCGTGTCTCTCTCGCTCTTTCTTTTTCTCTCTCTTACTCTCTCCCTATGTATCTCTATCTCTGTTTTTGTACGCATGTATGTGTGAAAATATGCCCTCTTATGCGCACATACGTAACTGCGAGCACATGTGAATGCCATGTGCGCACCCGCGCGCTTGCGGGTGTGCGTTCGTGAGTGTTTGTTGAAGTGTACGCGTACCCGTGAGAAAGAATAGCACGTGTCCTTCCCCCTGCTTCGTATGAATTTTCATGATCAAATCCACGCCGGCCTTCATGTGTGTGTTGGGGTTTGTATGAGTGCGCGTGTGTGCGTGTCTGTGTTTGTGCGTGTCTGTACACACACACACGCACAGACACACCACTCGACGCATAGTAACGTACTTCACTGACATACTATACTACTTGACACACCTTGATGTACTCCTTGCTGTTGGTCGCGCCGGCTTTTCCAACCTCGTGCTCCATACGAGAATGATACACATCTACTGGGAACGTGCGCCCTGTGTGGATGTGTTTGCGAGTTTGTGTCTGTCTGTCTGTCTGTCTGCCTGTGTTTGTTCGTCTGTCTGTCTGCCTGCCTGTTTGTCTATTTGTATGTACGCCTATCTGCCCGCCCTGACTGTTTATGTGCCTGTGTGTCGATGTGTCTGTTTCCCTGTCTTCTTGATAACGCACACACACGCGCACACACGCACACCTTACCAGGAATCAAGCTCACTTTCGACCCGAAGAAGGCGCTAAATTTGTCGCTTTGCAGCGTGGCAGAGGTCACAAGCACCTTCAGGTCTTTGCGCTGTTGCATGACCTGATGTTGTTGTTGATGTTGTGAGTGTTGCTGGCGTGATGGGCATTGTAGGAAGAAAGCCAAAGCCATGCATGCCGCAAGGACATGCATCCGGTTTACACACACACTCACAAAACACACACGCGCGCACAAACAAAAACTCATACTCACGAACGAACATCCATACACAATCACACACACACACATACACATATACACATACACACATGCACACACACACGAACACACACGAACACACACGAACATTAACAAGCACCCGTGCACACAAACTCATACTCACCAACACTTACGCACACACACACAAAACCCAAACACGCACCCGCTTGAGCAGCCCGAAGAGAATATCAGTGTGGATACTGCGCTCATGTGCCTCATCAAGCATGATCACACTGTACTGGCTTAGCATAGGGTCGTCCAGGCAGATCCGCACCTGCTCATTGGATAAAGCGGGGGAAAGCACGAGAGCCAGGAAACACGAAAGCAGGCACGCAGGGAAGAGACACGTGTTCCTCGTCACAGGGGATGCACAGTGAACAAGCGCAAATAGTGCAATAGCCACAGAGCCAAAGCACAAACCAGGCATCCGTCAGTCAAGAACAGCATCTTTGTCCGACTGCTGGAGCGGTCGTCAAATCGAACTTGGTACGCTACTTCGTCCCCAAGCTTGCAGTCGTATTCCTCCGCAACTCTGTGGGCCACAGATATCGCGGCTACTCGACGAGGTTGCGTTACGGCCACACGTTTACCATCTTTGCAATATCCAGCCTCAACCAAGTACTGTGGAATCTGCGTAGTTTTACCACAACCGGTTTCTCCGATGCACACGAGCACCTTGGTGTCGTTCAATACAAAAATAAGTCTGGAACGCAGACATCACAGGCCGTCGACAGTGCATGCACTTTCTATTCAGTGGGCACCTGATTTTCTGCAATGTCTTTCATCAATGTGCTTTTGTACTTTGCAATGGGTAACGACTCGCGCGTTGTTTCTAGGTTTTCTAAGTCGCTTTCAGACCCTGAACCCGATCGAGAGCGTGAACCAGATCTTGATCGAGACTGAGAACCTGGTTTCGACCGTGATCGTGATCCCGAACGCGAGTGGGATCGCGAACGGGATCGTGAGGCTGAATGTGAGCGTGAGCGTGAACGAGAGCCTGACCTGGACGCAGAAGTTCGACGTGTAACAGACCGTGACCTGTGACATAAAAAATGAATTGTGCTCCATGTGATTGGACAAGAAAACGTAGTCATGCCTGCTTCGGCCTCGATCATTGCCTGATTCATCGGCCGCATTGCTCGGGCGTTCTTCGACCATTGGCGAACGTCTGAACCTGACCAACAAGCAAACAAACAAAAAAAGAGAAAAAAAAAAAAAAAAAACTAACTCTAGACTACAGCGCACTCTCGCAAAGAGGGCTGTTTGTAAGTGGGCAGTTTCGCCAAGAGGGCCACTTTTTCCCCCCCGCCCGGGTAACAGTGACTCGAATGTACCTCACAAGTACTAGGGCTCGGGGGAGGATAGGGTACGCCTCACAAGTACCAACAGAGGTACCCTCAAGTACGTCACTCCACTACGACTACAGCCGTCCGTCCGTTTTCAATCAATCGCGCTGTTGTCGCTTGCTTCGATGACTTCTGTTAACGCTGGTTCAACCATGGCTTTCCTTTGACTCCACGAAGCTGTGGTTCTCAGCTCATCCTCCACTAGTTGTGCGATACAGTAAGTTAGATAAGTAATCGAAATACTCTGCTTCTGAGATTTCTCATCTGCCAGTTTGCAGGCGTAGTTTTGAATCAGACACCCCCTTGACTTCTACGCCTGCTTCAGGCTTGCCCGCCAGTAATCCATGCACAGCCGAGTGCACAATGTGGTGTTACGTGATGGCAAAGGTGGTCGTGGAGAAATTTCACTCACAATTTCAGAAAGACCAGACAGTGGACTTGCTGGTGATGTTCAACGATCAATGTTGTTTCATGAGTTTACCGACCGGCTCGCACACTTGCACAGGATCAGTCTGGGATTGTGGAGAGCTTGCTGCTGAGTTGTTTTGGCAAAAATTTGACTTTCGTTCAACCAAGACGCGAGTCTTGGAGATTGGAAGCGGGACTGGTATCGGAGGCATAGCTGCAGCAATGGCAGGCGCCGAGGTAATGATCAGTATGAGAACGACCAAGCTGACTTTCCTCGTTGCAGGTGTTGCTTACGGACCTCCAGGAAGCACTTCCGTTGATTCGTGAAAACATCAAGCTGAATCGTACTAAGATTGATGACGGAAAAGGATCGGTGGTTGGGGTGGGAGTCCTTGATGTAATGCAGCCATGGCCAAGCCACGAAGGTCGTGAGCCTGGTTGTGACGCTCCCAGGCCTGCATCGGATGGAGGGTCCATGGCAAGTGGTGCTTCATGTCAGGCAGCAGGGCTGATCGCTCCAGAAAGTGCTGTCGCATTGTTCTACCCTCACATCATTTTGTGCGCTGATGTCACTTTCAACACAGGTTTTAAGCATATTGTCTTTTTACCACCTGGCAAAATTACCCGACATTGCTGCCGTTTGCTACCCAGGAATTCTTCAGGGAGTTGCAAGCACTGCGTATCGCATTTTACGCCGTGCCATCGATTCCGGTAAATATGTGCGGGCTGAAGTAATCGTTGCACATCGTCCGAGGGAACAGGTCAGTTTATTTCTTCTAGAATGCAACAGCAGCACAGAAGCATGTGCCGTAGACATTTTTCCTGGACTGCTATGTACTTATTTTTGTCGACAATCTGACATGGTGGGCGAAGGTACTGCCCACATTTTACTGTATTGTTAAAATTTCCACATCAAGCATCCCCACTCTGCCGTTGTGGCAGGTGTCCTTTCGCATGCTCGTCCATTCAGTACTGCATTATGAACGTAGCCCCACTGAAACCCAACCCGAACGTCATTCCATACTGCCTTTTCATGCATCAATACAGATTTCGGACGACCAGCTAGTTGCATGTTTCGAAGAGGCGGGCTTTGCGCTGGTAAGCAAACAACTTGGGCGTGTTTTGTATAATTTGCATAGGAAGTCTTATCTTCAGTTTGGGTAATTTTATATCTCAATTCTGATTTTTGACAGTTATGTGATTTCTAATGAGCATATGCTTAAAAGGTTATTTTGAGCTCCAAAGTAGCTCTACCGTGCTCATACAGTGGGCCTTGGCCATGCTCTTTGAATAATGCACGGGATCGACGGACGCGCACGAGCACACGCTGCAAAGGATGCATGGGCATGCCGAGAATGGTCTTCAACCATAGTTCACCTGCACAGGCACCATCGCCGTGGCCACTTACTAAGAAACCGTTTCACTTGCGGCCCTGTAATTTGAAGTACTATCTGCCGTGTGATGCTTGATTGTTATTGTGCTGCATGCTGTTATTCTGCATGATGGTGTCTGTGCAGACACTGAAGGCCCCTGCGACTTGGCCAGATGCGCATTTTTTTGTCTTCCAGGAGTGCCGACGTTCAACTTCAACTGCGGTTTCAGCTCCGGCTTCATTGAAGGGGGAGGATGCCGTGATGTTGGGCAGTGAAGGAGCCCCAGTCGACAAAAGTGTGGATATAGGCATGGCTGCATGGGCGCTGCGGTCTGCTGCTGGCGGGGTTGGGTGATAATGAGAGACCCTGGCTGCAGCTGGCTCCTGGATGGGTATTTGCCAGTGTGTGGTGGGGTGGGGTGCGTGGCTGCGCGCGCCTGGCTGGCTGGTCAGCGGGGGTGGGGTGGTCGCCTGGCTGGCTGGTGTCGGTTCTGTTGCTTGTAGTCACGGCCATGTGCGTGGTATTTCGCTCTGCTGGCCTGGTTTCTGACGGGTGAACTTGCCGCCCTTGCTTGGCTGAGCTGGCTGGTTGGCTGCACCACGCGGGCTAAAACGCGACGCTGGCGTTGTCGACGTCGCATTCTGAAATGCCCAACCGCGACGTTTGTACTTCACGTTTCGTCACGCCCGACATCGCCCAATGTCACGAAACGCCACGTTTTTCGCCATGAGGGAAACGCGGCCCTTGCCCTGCCTTGCTGTCTGTCTGTCTTAATCTTAATCTTAACCCCATCCATAAGATGGATATACCAACATGCATTGCCGTGGGCTTTATCAGCGCCATGGGTTCGGTGCTATGGGCGGGCATACGCAGGCTAGCTATTCACTACACACTGGGCGAATTACGAATTACATGCACATGCGCCCATGCCCATGCGCGCTGTCTTGGGTCACGAGTCCGCAGTCCGTTGTGGGCCGCAAGCGACCCACAAAATCCTGGCTGCTGCTCTTAGATAACCCCACGGAACCTCGGCGCTATAGTGACGTCAACTGCAAACTGGCGAGGCGTGACAGCCCCTGCGACCATTAGTGCGACAGGCTAGGTGGACGTACACCGAAAGGTCGTCATAATTTGTAAGTGTTGAAGAAGGGATACACAGGGGCACATCCAGATTGGAATTCTGGGAAATGTGGAAAGCGTACTTTTTTTGTACATAGGAGGCTTTTGTACAAAGGGGGGGGCGGGAATGAAAGAGGGCATTAAAAGGATCTACGGTATTTTGTGGAACGTGGGTATATAAGGATAATGGAAGCAGAAGGAAAGGGAGAAAAGGAGGAGGAAGACCCGGAGGAAGAAGAGGAGGGTGAAGGAACAAGAATAGAAGAGAAAACGGAAGCAAAGGAAGAAGACGAAGAAGAAGAAGAAGAAGAAGAAGAGGAAGGAAAAGAAGAAGAAGAAGAAGAGGAACAATACACAGTGGGGAACAGCAACACAGGAAGAGTCAGCAACACAGAACAAACACAGGGGAAGACATACGCAAACAACTAAAATATAAAATCCCACCGCTGAGGCCCCTACCGCCCAACGTAAGATATGAACAAATAGCAAGACACACCCAAGGGCCACTAACAGAACAAGCACAAAAGCAACTAAACAGACTTAGGGGGGGACTGCCAAGCCTAATAACAAGAGTAAAACAACAAGACAAAATGAACGATGAAAACAGAGCACACATAGCGCTGGTAAAGCGAGAATAGCGGAACTGGAAGATGGGGAATTTGAGTACGGGCCGTATATAGGAAACACAACAACACCAACCAGAGAGGAAAAAGAGCAGAGTGGGGAAAGAGAAGGGGAAGACAACACCAACCAGAGAGGAAAAAGAGCAGAGTGGGGAAAGAGAAGGGGAAGAAAAGGAAACAGAGGGAACAGAAACGGAAATGCAGGAACACAAAAACAAAACAACACAAATGACAACAGCACAAACACAAACATACGGAAAAAAAGGAACAACGAGGAGACAGAGGAAAATAGGGAAGAGGAACAAAGCAGGAAAGCACGAAAAAACAACAGAGGCGAGGTGAATCAAGCACAAGTGAGAATGAACAAACGCAGGAGAGAGATAATAGAACAACAACCGCAGCGAGAAAAGAAGAAGAAGAAAGAATAAAAAATAAAAAACAATAACAAGAAGGGAAAGCGCAGAATAGAAACAGCGGAAGAAACAAAGGTGGAAAATACGCAGGTGAAAACTCCAAGAGGGCAGGGTAGTGCTGGTGGTGTAAATCCCCACATGGCGAGTTGAGGAGTCTGGCTAATTACATTTAGGGGGGGGTTAGAGTAGACTGCTGGTGGTGAAAATCCCCACAGCACAGCGGGTTGAGGAGTCCCGCAGCAATGGAAACTATGACCTAGTTGTTATAAGGTGAGAGTCCTGTACTCCCATTGCTAAAGATATAAGTTGAGCAACACAGTGCCTGGCCCAGGATTTGTCGGTGAGACTGCACCATGCGGGGCAGTCGATAAACGACCCAAGAGGCAAACGTTATCGGGAGGGTATAGCCATAGACAACACGCGACACCCCCCCTGCACTAGGCGGGGGGAAAGCAGCACGCAGCTGCCCCGTGCGGGGCAGCAACCAACCGCCCCATGCGGGGCGGTTTTCTGCTGCCCCACGCGGGGAGGCAATCAACTGCCCCGTGCGGGGCAGTTGCAAGCCCCCAGAACATTAAAACCACCTTTTTGGCAGATTCGGTCATATTTTGCTCTAACCACTGAGCTATTTGAGCGATAGTGGGATCTTAACCTTGCCCTTGCGGCATATGGAATGACTTAGCAAGACTTAGCATGTTTTATTGCTGGCTGGCTGGCTTAAACTTAAGCCCAGCCATAAGGTGGATGTGCCGCTAAAAAATGATTTGGATGGGCATGCGCACACTACAAAAACAATGTACACTAGCCTGGGTCACAAGCCTGTGGGATCTGCAGCACGGGCGGGTATATGACGGTAGGAGGGAAGAGGAGTGGGGAGGTGATGGTTGGGGGAGAGGAGCTAGAGTTTGATGTGTCGGACTCTGAGTATGCGGATGACACAGGGGGGCTGCTTTTTTGTGATAGAAGGGTCGTGAAGATGATGGCTCCGAAAGTGAATGCACATTTTGCTAGGTGGGGCATGCAGGCGCATGAGAAGGCACCAGGAGACAACAAGGTGAAGGCGCTTGTGTGGTTTTGTGCCGCCCCCCCAGCATCCTACCTCAACCCCAGCACCTTCGACGATGCGGACCTCACGGACGTGCAGTTGCCTTCAGGGAATGTGACACCGGCAGTAGATAGAGCGAAGTACATGGGTAGTACGGTCAGTAGGGACGGGACAGACGGGATAGATGCGGATGCTAGGATGGCAGCAGCAACAAAAAGCGTTCGGGGCTCTCAGTAAGCTGGTCTTCCGGTCGAGTACCGTGCCTCCGGCTGCGAAACACGGGAAGCCTACGTGGCGGTTGTGCTGGTGGTCCTCATCTACGGTAGTGAGAGCTGGTTCTTGACGGCGGCGATGTGGGGTAGGTTGCGTAGGTTTCATCAGCAGTGTGCGCGTGTTATGTGCAATATCAGCATGTGGCATGTAAGAAAACACAGGATCAGTATGATGGGCGTGTTGAAAGTGCCGAAGCTGCGTAGCATAGAAACGCACGTCCGACGTAGGCAGTTACAGTGGGCAGGGCATGTAGCTAGGATGACACTCTCTCGTTTGCCTCGTATGTTTTTGGCCTCATGGTGCGGCCATCCTCGCCCCCAGAGAAGACCAGACTGCACCCACGGTGAAAGCTTGATGACAGCGCCGCCGTATGCGGGTATTGAGCAGGGTGGGTGGATGGAAGCGGCACAGGATAGGGGCCAGTGGAAGCAGATGGTCACGAGCCAATGGGATGAAGGAACCGGCGGGGCAGGTGGAGGTGCACGCGGTATTGAAGCGGAGAGCGGGAGTTTAGGGGAGGGTAGTAGGGTAGTATAGTATAGTAATGAGTTACTTGACGTGCACGTTCAGCGCTAGGCGCCGAGATTCTGTGGTGATTTCTAGGGGTAGCAACCAGGATCTGTGGGTCGCTTACGGTTCACCACGGACTTATGACCCGAGACATCGTATCGGTGTGCATGTAATTCGCCTTGTGTGTATAGTATATAGCCTGCACCTGCCCATCCACGGCACTTTCATGTTGTTATATCCATCTCATGGAAGGGGTTAAGATTGAGTCAGTCAGTCATAAGCCCGTGGGGGGGCGCAAGAGACCAAAGACCAAACCACTAAACCACTAAACCACTGAAACCTGTTTACTGCCCCGCCCTGGTTCCCGCAAAAAAATCCATCCCTGCGCTATAGTAGAAACATCGACCGCAAGCTCGCGAGGCGTTACCACCACATGGTAAAAAACTCAAAAGTAACTATTTTGTTATTATTGGCATTTCAATAGTAAAAAAATAGTGGCAGTTTATTCGCTATTTGGTTTTTCTAAAAAAGTGGTAATTATTTTGTTACTTTTTTTGTTACTATTGGCATGTCATAGTGCAAAATAGTTACTTTATTGTCACGAAATTGCTGCCGAATAGTAGCCACTTAGTGACAATATAGCAACTGCGAAGTAACTAAAAAGTTACTATTGAAGGTGTTCTCAATAGTTGCCATTCAGTTTTCAATTTAGTTTTCAATTGTGACTATTTAGTGACTAACACCACGCGGGGTAAAATCCGGTTTTCAACCCGTAAATCAATAGCCACCATATCGCGCAGGGTCCCTGGCGCATCGGGTGTGTGGTAACACAGACAATTGTAACAACAATATCACCGAAAATTACAACAACAACCACAACCACATTCATGGAAGCAAGGGTATTCGCCGTGGCTATGGCAGCAATGTCACCCGGCGCCGTTAGGAAGCCGTTCAAGCTCAAAATATAGAAAGCAAAATGAATTCCTGGCAAACAAAACATGATGTCTGCTATTTTCGATACGAGATAATGTTAATAATCTTCAGAAGAGACTTGTTTTGCTCTGGCTGGGGGGGGGGGTCTGCACAGTACTCAAGGGAAATCCGAATCAGAACATCGCAAGCAAAAATCATATGATTCTGTTATAAAGCAAATGTACAAATTCAATGCGAATTGTGCATGGCAATAACTGTGGACATGAGAATAATATTTGCCTTGTACCCCAGCCTAAAGGCACGAAGATTTCTGCCACACAGCACCATGCTTTGATCCGATCATAGGCAACACAATTTCAAGCAGGCTCCATGAATCCTTGCCGTGCAATACAACCGCCGTTATCTTTGCCGGTCCATTTTCATTGAAGCAAAAGTCGGACATGCCGCTGGACGCTACATTCATGATGGCCACTAGCGACCAGAGCTTCCATCGACGACGGACGACAACGACGACGACCACGACGACGGCGGCGGTGACCACGGCGCATACCGGTACAGCACTGCTCAGGCTTTTGGCATGATATGCAACCGCCAATGAAGCAACTGACATACGCAAATATAGGGCCCCTGCACAAAGGATTCAGGAGTATGATTGGTCGGAAACGACACGAAAATAGTTGGGTGTACTACATAGGTATGCTGGTTTGGTAACTGACATTGATCCCGTGGCGTTGTTCGTCGGTCGTTGTTTGGCGACGGCCATACATTCCAAAATCCACCCAGCACAAGCTGCTGTGGATGGCGGTGGAAGTCTATTTTTTTTTACGTCCCCCAGGTGTGACGATAGAAATTTGATTTGTTGATTCCTCACACTTCATGCTCTTGTCTATAACTTTCATCGATCCCATCTTCCTCAGTTTTTTTTGTGGTTTCAGTACCGTTCTGGTGCATGTTGCAAAGTCTAACAGAGGCCGATGTTACCATTTGCTTGTGCTCCTGTCCTTGTTTCCGATGCACAGTTCCATTATCTGCATATCGCGATATATTACCTTGTATCTTCCCCTATTTTTTGAACGCAGCGGTGGAGGATGTTGGGGTGCAGGGAGAGCTGGTGAAGGTGGTGGCGGAGTTTTGGGAAACAGGGAGAGTACCAGCAGGGTGGGATGGCGGGTTGCTGAAGACTTTACCCAAGTCTGGGGATCTTAGTAACCCAGGGAATCATAGGGGGATCATGTTGTTAGAGGTGATGTATAAGGTAGTTGCCAACATCATCAAGACTCGGCTGACTCCAATTCAGGAGTCGGTAGAGCAAGAGCCACAGTGCGGGTTTAGTCCAGGGCGGGGGTGCACGGATGCTTCGTTTAGCCTCCGGATGGCAATCAAGAAGAGGCGAGAGCATGAGCTGGAGACGTGAGTGCTACTGCTGGATCTGGTGAAGGCCTTCAACCGCGTGCCGAGAACGCTGATCTGGAGGGTGATGAGAAGGTTTGGGGTGCATGAGAAAATAGTAAGGTTGCTAGAAGCCTTGCATGCGACAGTGAACGTGAAGTTTAGTGTGGAGGAGGTGGAAATGGTGATAGAGAGCATCATAGGGGTAAAACAGGGGGATTTGTTAGGTCCACAGCTGTTCATATCCCACATCTGTGCCATCATGCAAGCGTGGAGGTACGAGCACAACGCACAGTATAGTCTATGCAAGTTCAGGACAACAGCGGGAGGGGCAGTGAGTTCACAGCGATGGGATTTTGGCATGACGGGGTCTGGGAGTGCAGTGACAGCAGAAGGGATGTTGGAGGTGCGAGAGAAAGGGGCCGTGAGAGCGGCAGCTTATATACAGGCGCGGGTGCGGGCACTACACAGGGTGACGGTGGAAGACGCACTGCAGTCGGCCTTCAGGACCGCAACAGGAGGAACCAGGAGGTATGGACGAGCGGACCTGCGCTGGGATCTGCAACACGGGTACTTGACGGTGGGGGGGAAATGGTGGGGGGGGGGTGGTGTGTGGGGGTGAGGAGTTAGAATTCGAGATGTCCGACTCTGAGTATGCGGACGACAGAGGGTTGCTGTTTTGTGATAGAAGGACAGTAGAAACAATGGCACCGAAGGTGAATGCTCACTTCGCTAGGTGGGGTATGCAGGTGCATGAGAAAGCACCTGGGGATAAGAAAGTGAAAACTCTAGTGTTGTTCTGTGCTGCTCCTCCTGCATCATACACCAGCCCTTCCACATACGACAACACCAACCTGAGCGACATTGTGCTGCCGTCGGGCAACGTGGTGCCGGTAGTGGACAAGGCGAAGTACCTGGGCAGTATGGTTAGTAGGGACGGTACGGGCAGGGTAGATGCAGATGCCAGGATAACAGCAGCAATAAAGGCATCACGTAGCTAGGATGCCACTCTCCCGTCTCCCCCGCATGTTCCTCACAGGATGGTGTGGCCACCCTCGCCCCCAGAGGAGGCCCGACCTCACCTACGGCGAGAGCCTGGCGGCAGCGCTAGAGTATGCGGGGATAGAACAGGAAGGATGGATGGAGGTAGCGCAGGATAGGGCGCAATGGAAGCAGCTGGTCAATGGGATTAGAGAGCCGGAGGGGGAGGTTGAGATTCACGCGGTGCTGGCGCGCAGGGCAGGGATATAGGGGGATGGAGGAAGATAGTATAGTATAGTAAATGAGTTATTAGACGAGGACGTTCAGCGCTAGGCGCCGAGATTCCGTGGTGATTTCCAGGGGCAGCAACCAGGATTTTTTGGGTCGCTTGCGGCTCCCCACGGACTTATGACCCGAGACAGCGTATGGGTGTGCATGTAAATCACCTGTGTGTAGTGTATAGCCTGAGCGTGCCCATCCACGGCACTTTTATGTTGTTGTATCCACCTGTTGGATGGGGTTAAAATTAAGTCAGTCAGTCAGCCAGTCCTATTTTTCCCACCCTAAATTGCCCCAGGCACCCCAGCCGCCACCGCCGCCACACCGACATCACAGCCAGCTTGGCCACACTCGGGACCTGAAGCACACTGCAACATACACCAAACTACGCACAATCACACAAACAACCAGCCGCGGGCCTGTGAGAATGATCCGCCCTGCATTTGGACTGGCTTGTGCGGGCTGAGCCCCACCTTCCGCCCACCCTAGCATGCCCCGCCCAGGGGCATCCTAGGCCCCCATCAGCACCCACCACAGCAACATGGCCACATTCCAGCACACCGCAACATGCACCAGCCATGCACGAACACACACGAACAACTGGCCGTGGGCTTGCGCGAATGGCACGTGCCTCGGTTTTGGACTGCTGGCCGGTGCAAGCCCCACTTTCCACCCACCCCAGCCGCCACCGCCGCCACACCGACATCACAGCCAGCTTGACCACACTCAGGACCTGAAGCACACTGCAACATGCACCAAACTACGCACAATCACACAAACAACCAGCCGCGGGCCTGTGAGAATGACCCGCCCTGCATTTGGACTGGCTTGTGCGGGCTGAGCCCCACCTTCCGCCCACCCTAGCCTGCCCCGCCCAGGGGCATCCCACGCCCCCAGCAGCACCCATCAGCACCCACCACAGCAACATGGCCATATTCCAGCACACCGCAACATGCACCAGCCACGCACGAACACACACGAACAACTGGGCCAAAGGAACCTTATTTTAAGACCCCGCCTTCTATAAGTGAGGTCTTGAGTTTCGGTAGTACATAGCCGCTGAACAACGAATTATGAACCAGCACTCGGGGTTCGTAGAAAATTAAACTCATATTTGGCCCATGCACTTTTGCCCCCCCTCGCTGAAGGTTGCCCTTTCACTGTCGAATAAACAAAAGCCCACCTTTCGTGTTCGGCATTTCGAATGTACTGTTTGCCCTTATGCATGTATCATTGATTTCCAACACCCGCTGCTTTTGTAAGTGGCAAAACCCCCGCTTCTGCTTTTCTGTTGCGTGTTGCATATTGCTATTAATCGGGCCTCTCACATTCCCAGTTGCTAGGGAGCCCCATGCACATCAATGATCGACGACCAACCCGGGACCCGGGGCCCAGGTGCCCGGTGCTCATGAACCATGCATACTGCCCACACCCCACATCCAGCCATTGTATATTCCTCAACATCAATAGTACATATCACAATATCACACAACGCACAACGCCAACGCCAAGCCGCCGAGTAACGCCAATGTAAATGCATATCGCATGTCGCTCACGCTCAATGCCCAATGCACGTTGTATATCACATGCACCAGCCACATGCACATGCCGAATGATGCCGAATGATTCCGAGCGAAGGTCGCTCGTTGAAAACCATAACACCATAACCATAGCCGCCAAGGCCAAGACCAAGACACTAAGGCAGCTTGAAGCTTGTATCATCCAATGAAATGAGCTTACGAAGCGTTCTTGAGGATGGGCGCATGTGCACATATATATGGCTGCATAGCTACTTCTCCTGTTGTCTCTGTGACTATCTTGCCCTAGATCTTGCTCGTGCGTCTCTAATATCTGCTCGTTCTTCTTCCTGTTGCTTTCTTTTTCATCTCTCGACGACTTGCCGATTAGCTTTTGCTCTGATGCTTGGGTGTTGTCTTGATTTTCCCTCTGCAGTGATTTCGTAGCTACCCTACATTTTGCATCTCTATCTTTCGCTTCCTTTTCTAGTTGCCTCCTTCTCTTCTCCTCTGCTTCTTTTTCTACACCTGCATAACCCTGAGTCTCTTCTGCAGCTGCCTATACTGCCTTACTGTATCTCAATGCTCAGCTATCGAGGTAATTCGCTGCCGTGTCTGTTCACTGTACAGGGGAAACGAGCTGAACTCATACTCTCCGCGCTTCTGTTTCTGCCCTCGTTTTGGGTTTTTGAATTCCCATAGTCTATGTTGCTATCTACGAACGCTGGTGCAAACTGGTAGGGTGGCTGCAGTGTAACTGGTGGCTGAGGGTGGTAGCAACTGCACGTTTTATGGGTGGAAGGTGTGGTGTTGTGGAATATGGCGCACATAACAAAAACTGCAATTTCCACTTTACAATACTTCGAAGGCGCCTTAGCCCTATCTTGGTGCAGTTTCTTCAATTTCCGCGCTCGTTTGTAAATTGCCTGTGCTTTGACTGCTTTCTGTCCTGCTCGAGGTTTTCCTAAAGCAGCCTCAACCAAAGGATCACACTGACAAGGGTTCAACATGGATTCTATCCAAATAAAGAAACTCGACAGACAATAGCGAAAAATAAAAAACGGAGGTTGCCGGAACCTTATCAGTATCTACACCCTGACAAATCAGCTTGACTTTGGAAGACAGATAGCCCTCTTGAAAGTCCCTCAACCTGAAGCAACCAGACACGCAATTGAAAGCTTAACAGGAGTGCGGCTGTATTTCGAATCCTGTGACTATGACCCCAATACCAGCCTTCCCCTATCGTAGTAGTCAGGCATGATACCTTCCTCCGCCATATCTTTTTTTGCCGAGGGATAGATCATAAACATTTTATTATAGGTGGGCGATTCGAGCTGCGCAGTTCAAAGTGGCAACAAAAGATGACAAAATAAACACCAGCGGGCCAAATCGAGTTCCTGATTCGGGCAATCTGAAGCACACCACATGGTGCACTCCGCAGGCTAAATTGCAACAAAAAAGTTATTTTTGTTGCAAAAACGTTGCAAAAACATTACAAAAAACATTGCAATTTGCAGAATTCTTGCTGCAATTTGCAACAAACCTCTTTTAAATTAGCAACAATTTTATTTACCCTGCAATTTGCAGCAAAATTGTGGCAATTTGTGGCAAAATATACCGCAAATTGCAGCAAAATACACTGCAAATTGCGGCAAAACTACTGCAAATTGAGGGATATTACAGCAAAAAAACATGCTAAAGGACCTTTTTCCCGCCCGAGATAGGTAGACTAACGAAGGGCTGGCTAATAATTATAACCGATAACAATGGCGATGTATAAGATAGTATAACCAACGGCAGTGGGCTGATAATGCAGCGTGCGCGCGTTATATAAGTTATATGCACATAATATCCGGCTGCTGGCGCGCTGCTTTTTCTTTTTCTTTTGCTTGGCTTTAATTTTAATGCAGGGTGTACTTAGCAACCTGCACTGTTTTTTTCTTTTTCTTTTGCTTGGCTTTAATTTTAATATAGGGTGTACTTAGCAACCTGCACTGCAGGCGGCTGGGCGTACTGTACTACAGGCGGCTGGGCGTACTGTACTACAGGCGGCTGGGTGCACTGTACTGCAGGCGGCTGGGCGGACTGTACTGCAGGCTGCTGGGCGTACTGCACTACAGGCGGCTGGGCGTACTGTACTGCAGGCGGCTGGGCGTACTGTACTGCAGGCTGCTGGGCGTACTGTACTGCAGGCGGCTGGGCGTACTGTACTGCAGGCGGCTGCTGATGTACGATCTGAACGGGCTGCACGGGAGGATGCTGCTGTACGACCTGCACTGGAGGATGCTGCTGCTGCTGCTGCTGCTGCTGTACGACCTGCTGTACGATCTGTACTGGAGGATGCTGCAGCAGCTGCTGCTGCACTGGAGGATGCTGCTGCTGTACGACCTGCACTGGAGGCTGCTGCTGTACGATCTGAATTAAAGGATGCTGCAGCTGCTGCTGCTGCACTGGAGGATGCTGCTGCTGTACGACCTGCACTGGAGGATGCTGCTGTACGATCTGAATTGGAGGATGCTGCAGCTGCTGCTGCTGCTGCACTGGAGGATGCTGCTGCTGTACGATCTGCTGCACTGGAGAGGGCTGCTGCTGCTGCTGCTGCACTGGAGGATGCTGCTGCTGTACGATCTGCTGCACTGGAGGATGCTGCTGCTGCTGCTGCTGCTGCTGCACTGGAGGATGCTGCTGCTGTACGATCTGCTGCACTGGAGAGGGCTGCTGCTGCTGCTGCTGCTGCTGATGCTGCTCTTCAAGCTGCTGCTTCAGCTTTTCAATCTGCTGCTGCTGCTGCTGCTGCTCTTCAAGCTGCTGCTGCTTTTTAATCTGCTGCTGCACCTTTTCAACCTGCTGCTTCACCTTTTCAATCTGCTGCTTCTCATGCTGCTGCTTGTCAATCTGCTGCTTTTCAATCTGCTGCTGCTTTTCAAGCAGCTGCTTCTGCATGTCGCCAAGCCTGCCCTTCACCATCTGCATTGTCGCTGACTGCTGTTTCTGCTGCTGCTGCTGCTGCTGCTGCTGGTGGTTGTGTGTCTGTGTGTGTGTGTGTGTGTGTGTCTGGTTGTGTGTGTGTGTGTGTGGGTGTGTTTGTGTGTGTTTTTTTAACTACAGCATCATATCGACAGTCGAAGTAATAACGGACCTGTTCCAATTTGACCTGTGATTTCTTCTGCTGCTCCATGATCATCGCTACCTGCTCTTGTTGTTGTTGCTGCTGCTGCTGCTGCTGTTTTCGTGCAGCGTCCATCATGATAGTCGCTGCTGACGCTTCATCTGTTCCTGAGAATCCTTGGGCTCATCCACCATGTTTCTTGAACTTGTCCGTTCTTGAGCTTGCTCGAACCTGCATGTGTTTGTGTGGGTGTGTGCGTGTGTGTGTATGAGCGTGCGTGAGTGTGTGTGTGTGTACGTACCTTCGCAAAGCTTTTGCATTCGCCCACTGTCATGGAGAAGTCTCTAGTCCCCGTACAATTGCCTTGACATTGACCTTTTCCCACTTCGATGGTGTAGGTCCAGGGGGGAGATTGTTCCATGCGTCCCTCACGGCCGTCCACGCACCAGACAGAAGCGCATTTTTGGTTTTGGGGTTTGTATTTTTGACGTTTCGGTTGAATTGTTTTCTGAAACTACAGCACCACTGTTTTGAAACAATAGCATCATGTCGATGGTCGAAGTGACAACGGACCTGTTGTAACTCGAGTTTTTGTTTTTCTTTGGGGTTACCATTTTGTCCGAGTCTTTGTCTGTCTGCGGGATTCAAAAGCAAAATTGAACCATGGTACTTCACAAGCAAAAACAAACCAACCTTTTTGTCCGAGCCTTGGTCTGTCTGTGCGATTCTCGTCCTCAATCTCCTTGATAACCTTGTTATTCTCCGTCTTTTGTTCAGGTTTTGGGTTTGCTGTGCTTCTTCTTCTTCTTCTTCTTCTTCTTCTTTTTGGTCTGTCTGTGCGATTCTCGTCCTCAATCTCCTTGATGACCTTGTTGTTCTCCGTCTTTAGTTCGGGTTTTGGGTTTGCTGTGCTTCTTCTTCTTCCTTTTCTTCTTCTTCTTCTTCTTCATCATCATCATCTTCATCTTCTTGTTCGTGCTGTGCTTCTTCTTCTTCTTCTTCTTCTTCTTCTTCTTCCTCCTCTTCTTCTTCCTCCTCCTCTTCTCGTTGCTGTGCATCTTCTCCCTCCTCCTCTTCTCGTTGCTGTGCTTCTTCCTCCTCTTCTTCCTCCTCTTTTTCTTCGTGCGTCAGCCGCTGTGCATCTTCTCCCTCCTCCTCTTCTCGTTGCTGTGCTTCTTCTTCCTCCTCCTCTTCTCGTTGCTGTGCTTCTTCTTCCTCCTCCTCTTCTCGTTGCTGTGCTTCTTCCTCCTCTTCTTCCTCCTCTTTTTCTTCGTGCGTCAGCCGCTGTGCATCTTCCCCCTCCTCCTCTTCTCGTTGCTGTGCTTCTTCTTCCTCCTCCTCTTCTCGTTGATGTGCTTCTTCCTCCTCTTCTTCCTCCTCTGTTTCTTCTTCGTGGCGAACGACGTCGTCACTAGGAGATTGGGGACTGTGGAACAAGTGGCGAACGACGTCGTCACTATCAGCACTCCCGCAACATACGCAACCGCCCTTCTCCCCACATAATTCGCATTCTTCGTCGTCACTCTCAACCACGGAGTGAATGCTTCTTGATGGCCGGACGACACTTTGCTGTTCTTCTTCGTCGTCACTCTCAACCACGGAGTGAATGCTTCTTGATGGCCGGACGACACTTTGCTGTTCTTCTTCGTCGTCAGCACTTTGCTGTTCTTCTTCGTCGTCAACACTTTGCTGTCCGTGTTCGTTGATGAACGAACTGAACCTTTGTAGTTGGCCCGCCCTGAAAGCAGCAAGTGGCATGATGATTGATCGCAATGAAAAGGAAAGAAGCATATGCACCTCCAGGAATAAGGCTTGTACACTTCGTTCAGCACAAACGTGGTGGGTCTGTCCTCTGGGGGAACTTGATCCCATGTATTTATCAGGTGCTGCACCTGATACCGTGCAAGCTTTTCTTCAGTGTTGTGCACCGCCCCAGACCCTGCCTGGTTGCAATCAAGCGCTTGTTGATGCCCATTCCATATTTCCTGGAACCTTAGCCTCAGTCGCTCCTCTTCTTGCTCCTGTGCAGTGCTTTCTTGGTTGGGGCTCATGCCAGTGCAACCAAAACCCAGGAGATCTGCTTCCGACTGCGCAAAAGTGCCAAATGAGAGTGTCAGACCCGAATTCCACAACAACAACACAGGTTTGAACGCCCAACCACACGCAGCCTTTCATTCCCAACGACCAGGTTATCCTGCCTGCCAGGGGTCGGGTCGTTCACGGGGGGTTGTTCTACTACTAGCCAGAGTAAGAGCTCTACTACTAGCTAGAGCTCTACTACTAGTAGCTAGTAGCTAGTGCCACTACTAGTAGAGCTCTAGTAGCTAGCTACTTAGACTACTAGAGCTCTTTAGAGCTCTAATACTAGCTAGTAGACTAGCCCGTGCCAACAAGCGTGATTGTTGGTGGGGCAGAGCACCTTTTTGGCTATGGGTCAAGAAGTCGCTTGTGCTATGAACGACTAAGTTTTTCTTGCTATGAACGACTAAATTTTTCAGATTGAACTTGACAATGCAGGAAACATTTATCATACCAAACTGAAAATCCAGTTTGAAAGAACGGTAGTCTCTTAGGTTTTTTGTAACGAACGCTTGATTTTCATCGACAGAAACCTTGTTCCTTTGTTCCAGACTGCTCGTGAGAATCATGTGAAGCATAGTAACAGAATGTTCTTTGTTCTTATCATTTTAAAGGTCAATGTACTTTGAAGGAACCTTCGAGCCGACACTGATCTCAACTAATGATTTTGAAAATCTTGCATATGCACATTAGAGATCAGATAAATGTTAACAATCAGAATTGACCAAAAATCTCATAAAAGGGGCCGAAATGAACCAAAAGAGCCCGTGCTGCCCATCGGTGGCCTTGTGGTGCCCGGCAGGAAATTTTTCGGAATTGAGAGTCCGGAAAAATTTTCGGACTTTGCAGTCCGAAACTCAATTGCCTCGTGCTATAGAGGATCTGAAAAAGCTTTCAGGGAAATTTTTGGCAGCATGGAGGGTGCAATTTGCAAGCTTTTTGCTGCAACTTGTATTTTTTTTGCTGCAATTTAAATTTAGAATTGTTGCGATTTTGTTGCGATTATATTGCAATACATGTTGCAGGGTAAATGCGCTGCAAATTGCAGGGTTTTTGCGACCACAGTACTGCAGCAAAATAGACTGCAATTTGCAACAACGCGATTTGGTTTTGCTACAATTAGCAACAACGCGATTTGGTTTTGCTGCAAAAGGCAAAAGTAGGTAGTTCACCGCAAAAAACCGAAAAAACACTGCAAATTGCAGACAATTTGCAGTACACCATTATTTTAGCAAACAAATTGCAACAAAAACACTGCAAATTGCAACAAAGTTTACCTGCAATTTGCAGCAAATCGAAATACTTAGAGAATTTCGTCGCTGTCTGTGACGCCTTCGCCATCATCGCCGTCGCTGCCACCTCCCTGCTCCACAAATTCTTCGAGGATTTCTCGTGCTGCTTCCAAATGCTTCGCTATGGCGGCATTTCCTCTTTTCTGCCCTTTGTCGTCTTCGTCTTCTGCGGCCATCCACTTCCGAATGCGCCGTATTTGTGTTGTTGTGGCGTTCTCCCCGAAGTACCATGATGTGGGAGTTGGCAAATTCAACGTGCACGTGGCGAACACACCAAGAAAAGAAGTGCCCTGTCGTCCAAACTTGCAATATCCTGGATTGTGGTTGATCGATTTGCCAATCCCAGCAAAGCTGGGTATCTTCGGGAGTCCAGATGAGGCCCCCAGAAGGCCGCGAAGGTTGCAAAGTATGGGCACAGGCCGTCGTCGACAAACTTGTCAAACGGGCAGCCAGGGAGGAGAGAATCCCAATATCCTACAAGTAATATACAAAAAAGTTAGGAGGAAATGTTCTAATACCAAAAACTTACATCGTACATCGTATATCTTTTTGAAGCGTCCGACGGCGTGGGATTTGTCCCGCATCACACCTGTGCTGACCTTCATGCATATGGTCTTCACATTGGCGGGGTAAGAAAGCCTGGAGTGTTTCACCACAGCATGCCAGGGATCATCGTAGGTTGCGTCGGCCTCCAGGGTTGGCAGCTTGCACTCGGCCCATTGCTTCTTGATGTTGGTGATGTAGGCGGAGAGGACCCTTCCATACTCGAAGACGAGTTTCTTGGTGGCGTTGGGTTTAGCGTAGAAAAACTTGCTGGCAGCTTTCTTGAGGGGCACGAGGAAGCCGCCGTCTCTCGGAACTGTGCCGTTGAAGAGCTTGGCGAGGATGAGGAAGGCAGTTGCTTCGTCCGATGACTTCTTCACGTAGAGCCGCGACGTTGAGAAGCGCCACTGCTCTCTGATCTGCTTGGAAAAGGAAATATCAGCTGCCGGCCTCTTGATGTTCGGAGGAACCTCCTTGCTCGTTTTCTGGGGCGAGGCGACGCCATCGTCGGAGGCAACCTCCCCGGCCTGTTGTTGGGCTTCTATGCCGTGTTTCCGCTTCGTTCGAACCATCCGGCCGCTGGGTTTGACCAACGTCGCACAACAACCGCTGTTGTTGTTGTGCGTTCCTGCAATTTGCAACAAATTTGAGGAGTTCTTATAGAAGAGCCTATCAGAGCCCAGAAAATGACAACTTAATCATATTCAAATATTATAAA
>Ga0099797_100618_pt1 | contig 22457 bp, 23 predicted proteins | sample Uncmet_Sort48C_1_FD_89871 | JGI IMG/M metagenome (GOLD analysis project Ga0099797, IMG submission 89871) | Marine eukaryotic communities from CALCOFI LINE 67, Pacific Ocean - C012_Sort48C_1 | ecosystem: Environmental > Aquatic > Marine > Oceanic | place: Pacific Ocean: Monterey Bay | collected...
TTTTCCACAGTCTTTCGCCTGAGTGGTCTAGGACCGAAGAAGGGGGTGGGGGTCCCGGGCCAACCCGGCCAAAAACCCGGCCTTCGGCCTTGTGCAGAAGAGTTTCGCCTGAGTGGTCCAGCGAGAATCTGGTTCAACATTTTTGTGTGACTGGTTAAACCCAGCTTTGTACACGCAGCCAAGACTGATGAATGCTTTTGTAGACTGATATAAACCTATAAGTTTTTTAAATGCAATCCTGTATTTTTCCAAGCGGTGGTATATTAAAACGTGTAAATTCTTGTCTTTTCCATTTTTGTGTGTTTGTAATATAGAGAGTAAAGGCCCTCATATACTTAGAAATGTGGGCCGCTTACACAGCTATAGATTATAGACGTGGTACATGCTTGGTAGAACTAGTACTTGACAGCAAATGGCCCGGCAACTCGTGTTGCAGACGTGCTTAGGAGTGTGCATAAACTCTGGGCTGCGCAAAATTAGGTTAAATCGGCGGGGAAGATGCTACCAGGTTAAATCGGCAGCAATATCAGGTTTCGCTCGGAAATCAGGTTCTGCGGTTCAGGTTTCGCTTTTCACCTTGGAGTGGCGCTCTTCCATACGAATCTTGTTCTAACAACGAATTCCATTTAAAATGGAAAAATTGCTGGCATTATCTTGTCTGTTCTCTCTCGTCTTCTTCCCCCAGAGACGCTTAGTTCTTTCTAAAGAGAGACTTCAAAGAGTGAAATCAGAGAGAGACTTGAAAACATCCGTTGGCCAGAAAATTTGTTTAGAAGCAGGGTCAGCGAGGTTGAAGGTTGGGGGCCGGCAATCGGAGGATTCCTAGTAGCTGATTTCTTGTGGATTCCTAGTAGCTGAATTGAAGCCTCGACTTATGAGAATGGAGACCTCTTATTAGGAATTGCACACGCAAAAAGCCCTTTTTTAGTATAATGCTAAATGGCGTCGGTTACATGCAGTTGTGGAGGAACGTCAGCGACGTTTTTGACGGAGAAGCCGCTGTTTGCTCTCGAGTGTTTCTGCTGCGACTGTCTACAGCGCGGTGTCCACTTTTCAACAATTTCGCACGCAGCGCCAGAGTTGCTTCCTGAAGCTGTGACCGGGAGGCGAAAACCCCCCATATTGTATTACTTCGCTGGCAAAGCGAAGATCAGCGGAACAGGGGGAAACAAATTGAAGTTCCAGGTTCTCAGACGCCGTCCTGGAGATGATGACAGTTTTCATTTTTCCATCCAGTGCTATAGAATCATAGTTCTCACTAACACACAGCGAGCCTGGCGTGCTCTCGGCACGTGGTGGCTGGGTGTTGCGGCGCGCTGCTATTCGTAGACCACCCGAATTACAACGGCAAATTGCTCATGGTGCTCCCGGAGTTTCAGAAGTATAAAGGACTCGGTCTAAATACCTGCGGTCGCGTCTGGATAAGAGATTGGCCCGAGCCAGAGTATGAAGCCTACTGTTCAGAAAACCCCATCGCCGGTTTATCATTCTTTTGTTAAGCATGGCCCTTTGAATCCGTACTTTATTAAATACGTACTAGTTAAATCCTACTGCTAAGAGGGCCCAATAAAAAACCCGAAGGCGGGAGCTTTTATATCGATTGGAAAAGCGATGAGCAACGGGGGAAACCCGTCTCAACGGGGCCGTTCGTGCCCACAATGGACAGCGCGAAAGATCAAGCACAGGATTTGATGGAGGCAGATTCAACGTTTTCCGAAATGTCCAGCGAGCCCACTGGGTAGAGAATAATTTTTTTGCCATTTCTTACGTATGTATATTTGCTATCTCTAATACGCATAATACAGGTTCAAGACGTACGCGCAGCTGTTCGCAGAAGCGGACACGTTTGCCGAGATCATCGGGCTCCCAGAACCGGAAACCAGCTTTCGCATCAAGAGGAGCAAAGACAGCCTCTATTTCCCCCAGAGACCCCAAAGGGTAAGAGGAGGGGGCCCAGAGGCTGTGGGCTCCTCCCTTAGACCGACCCATGGGTCCCCTTAGTCTAAGGAATCTCCCGCCGAGAGGCTGTTCTTTCACTCCGAAAGTAGCGGCACGGTTTAAGTAGATTGGTGGCTGGGTGTACTGGAAAAGGCGGAAAGCAGAAAGAGTTCCATTAATGAGATTCATAAGATTCATATTCTTTCAGGCTGCATCGAATCGTTCAGTGCTGAATACTGTAGTAAAGACTAAAAACTGCAGCGCCACAAGGTATAGAAGCTGCGTGAATGTTGTGAATGTATGTCCGCCGTTTAGACCAGAGTATGTGTTCCGGGGGCTTAAGAATCAAGAGGGGAATTTTGAAAAAACCGGAATTTTTGAAAAAAACCTTTCTTAGAAAAAGTTGGGTTTTTTTTGAAAGTTTTGGGGTCGTGACTAGAACGGGCAATCGGGTAGCTTTTATTTTACTGGGGGGGGTAATCGATTTTTTAAGGGGACTAGGGCGGGGGTATAGGGGCTAGGGGTATATGGGGTAGGGGCTAGGGCTAGGATCCGGTTTTGAAGGGGTAAGAGAGGTTCAGGGCTGAACCGCCCAGGCTGAATTGATTGTTTGAAAAAAAAACGCAGAAACCTACTTTCAGCGGACCCCCCCAGAAAAATTTTGAAAAAAAAAAATCCCCGTCCTCGCACCCCAAGCCCAAATCCTTCTACTCGCTGTTGAGAGAAGTAAGTTTTGCTGGGGAAAGACATAGCGCTAGTTGTTTAGCGCGGTTTGAAAGAGATTATAGCAGCTATTCTTCGCGGAGAGCTTTCAGGAAACCATGTCTAGGAAGGAGGATTACATGCTCGAGAAAACGGGTCTTTTGAAGCACGATTATGACTCGGCAAGCGATGATGATACCCTTATCCTCGGCGCGCCGGAGAACAACAAGCCGCTGCAGTCGAGTTCCGTGGGACTCCTCATACTGATCACGACCTTCGTGCTGCTGTCCGCTATGACGCTGGGCCTCGCCGTGGTAATTTAATCCTACCGGACTGTTTGAAAATATCTGCTATGCTGAGCCGGGATTTTCTATTACCAGGTGAGGATGTATCTGGCCGGCGATGACGGAAATGCTCCAAATGAAGAGCTTGCGCGCTTGATTCGCACGACGCTGAGTGAGGAGACGGCGAATTTGACGGTTGGACCGGCTGCGGGGGTGGCTTTCAGTACCCTCAAGCTGGAATTAACCAACGGCAAGACCATCGCGAGAAAAAGCAACGATGTCGTCATGCATCCTACCGAGCATGGCACGTTCGCCGCCGTCGAACTCCTGTCACATATTTTTTGGGGACGGAAAACGGGTCGGATGTTGAAAAATATAGTTGTGTGGATAGCGAGGACGCGGAAGAAACCGCCATCGAGGCGACATACGATGGGGAATTCATCTCGGTGGCGGAGCCAAGAGCCGGCGGCGAATTGCTCTTTTGGCTTGCATTCGGCCTACTGTTCCCAGGTCCAACTGCTCTTTATATTTCGGGCTTGCAGCCACTATTAGTTTATTTGGAATTCAGCCCAGCGCTGCTGCAATCAGCCACTAAATTTTTTGGGTGGACACCTCTGTGTGACAAGACAACACTTAGGTAATAGCGTGACTCTGTTGAACCAGCCGGGCGCTCCGATGCGGAACAACCCTCATGTTGGGAAGGATTGGAAATTCTCAGTGAGGTCCGACGGCAGCATTAGCCCTAACGTGGATGGTGGTCGAAAATGGCGGCTGGGCTGTGACTCTGGGAGCAACAAGTTGATCATCGTCCCCGCCAAAGACCCTCGAGTAGCCAAACTCCAACATATCGTACAAAATTTCGTCTCTAATATTCGTACAAAATTTCTTACTAGCCGTCGGACCTGCCGGAGCCAAAGGGACTACCACCAACCATGGCGGACGCAAAGCAGAAAGATCTGAAACAGCCGCTACTGGAGGGAGAGACGTGCAAGGCGGTGGATATGATGTGGAACTGTTGCACAGGGAAGATCCACGACGAGAGCCTCAACAAGTGGAGGCGATGGTTTACTGGGGGAGTTTTTTGAGCGCCCATGAAGGAGGCATGGGGCGGGGCCTATATTATATCGGCGGCGGCTTGTTAATGTAGGGTCCCAAAATAATGTTAGCTGCGTGATCGGCTCGGTGGTGTCCAGTGTGCTCGGCGCGGCAGTGCTGTTGTTCTCGCCTGCCGGGTGCGTTACGGGGGTGGACAAAAACGGAAAGCCAGGTCGGAAATATTCCTTACAGGGGTTACTTGTCTAGCTGTTGTTTCAGGTTACTTGCGGGCGCGATATCAGCAGATCGACGGGGAAGGAGGAAGGATGAGCAGCCAATTTAATTTTACGGCAGACAATGCGAAGAACCGATCGGATAAGCTGCAGGGACATTTGGATAAAATCAAGTTGGCGGAAGGTAGCGTTTCATTTTCATTTTTCAGAACCAACCTCGCCTGCTATCAGTTTCTTTGGGACGACCCGGCCGTCTCGAAACCCGGCCAAAATACATTGAAAAGAAACCATCAAGCGTTATAACGAGGCGAATGGCATCCCGAACGATCCCCAAGCGATAGCTAGGGCAGCGATGGAGATTGGCACGACCTACGCGCCAATGCTCTATCCTAACGGTGATGGAAAAAACCTTCTGCTTCCTGGCTGGGAGAAAGGTCACGCGGTGGGACCTAAAGAGTACGAAGTGGATGTGCAGGCGCATTGTACCAACCCATTTGACAGCCCACTTTTTTTTATATTAAACCTAAAAAGTGCGCAATGGGTTTTACGAGAAGCCTAGTTGGATGCATTACCAGCGGGATCTCGACTTGCGGGGGAATAGCATATGCGACCGCACAGAGGATTGCCTTTGCAATTTCATGCCCGGGGACATGAGAATGTAACCTTATATTCATCTGCTGGGTTTCATGTAATCTTAAAGGCGTTGGGTCAACCCTGTTTCAACAAAACTCGAAGAGAAATTCCACCACTGAGAAACTCATGGCTCCTTACAAGTAAGCGTTTGCTTCTTGTTCTCCTTCTTGTCTTCAGTCAGACGCTGCTGGGGTCGTTTTCCCCACTCTTCTACTCTTCACCCCATTTTTTTAACTCACTTTGACTGCGACTATTTGCGGAAGAATTGTTTTGGAATTTCTCAACGAGCTTCGCCAAAAAATTTCAATTTAAGAAGCATTAAATCAGCGACCTGCCAGCCGGATGGGCACTTTCATTAATAGGCGTTGGGCCAACCCCGCGCGGTGCGGGCAGTCGTCGGTAAGCGTCCAACAGTACATTCACGTCGTGTGCAATAACTGGTATAATTTCTACTGATATTCTCACATACCAGCCCCTGATATTTTCCCAACAAAAGGTACGAGCTGTGGGTTCATGGCTTGACGAAGCCGGCTGCGGATTGGACGAAGGTGGTGACCTCTGCGATGCTTTTGTGCACGATCCCTACAGTCGCTTGGCTGTGGCACTGCGGCCGAGGGGTGCCTCAAGGGTGCGGGAATTTCTGGGGCAGTGAGGAGTTGCGAGAGCGGTGTTTGTGCCACGACCTCGGTGCAAGGAGTGAGCATGCGACCGACGCAGAAGGGATGACATCCCCTTTGGACGTCGCGCAGGACAAGATGGAGAAAATGGAAGCGAAAAAGGCGGCGTCGGAAAAAGCTCAACAACAGGAAAAGCTAAAGAAAGACCACGAGGAACATCGGAAAGAGCAGGAAAAAAATTGGCTAGACGACTACTTACCCTGTTAGTTTTTGGATCCTGGAATTCATTAAAATACCTTAAGGTACCTCTGCTGGAACTGCATTTGAAATTTTTTACCACTAAAACCCCATTTATTGTAGATCCCCGCTGTCTTTACTGGGCTGCCCAAAACGCTGTCCATAGATGGGAAAAAGATAATTTTGTGAAGTACTTCTACGTGCTGGTATTAGCAATTGTTGAACGTGTAATTTTCGGATAACTGTGAATCTGGGACAAATGTGCAAGAGTCTCCATCCAAGTAGTGTGAAACATATAAAAGCAAACTTGATTATGTCGTTTATTCCTCGGGAAATTGTCTGTAGATTTGGCTGGTGAATTCTTCCTGACTTGAAAAGATTCTCCCCTAAGGCAGTGGGTCGGACAAGATTCAGTGTTCAGCGAAAATTTTTTGAATGATTTTTTCGTTGTAAAGAGCTGTTTGCAAAGAGCTGTTTCTATTATTCTTCACTAAAAGTGCGTAGGTCTGGTTTTTTTTTTTACAGCAACGTAGGTCTGCTTTTTTTTTTTGCAGCGCTTCCCCACAAAGATCGCGACTCTGGAGGTCAGAATTTCTGTTTGCCAAGATGCGGTCGGGGGTGCGTCGCAGAGTAACGGGTGGGGGCTTTATTGGCCCCCAGTTTGCGCGACGTTGCAAACCCCCCTGGGCATTGTTAGTGGGAACGCCCAATGGCGACACGAAGAAGAGCGTGGGGGCCCAGGTGTGGAGGAAGCATTTTGCGTCGGTCTCTCCGCAGCCTAAGCTTTTGTTGTCGTGGGGAGGATCTCCCCCGGGAGAAAGCAACCCGAAGACGACCTGGAAAGTTGGGATGTCCGGAGACAGTTTATCTCCGTTGGGACCCACAGTTGGTGAGGAAGCATACCTTCGGAAAACACAGGACATACCTTCGCTGAAAACTCGTTGGCGTGTTTTGGTCCAGTTGGGTCTGGAGCGAGACTTGATTCCTCAGATCTTCGGCCCCGATGTCCCACTTAAATTTTTGACGAACGAACGGGTGTCGGAAAAGTTTTTGATTTGGCTCCTCGAGTCCGACGAGGCCACTGCTTTCAGGCCGCTCCTGGAGTGCAGTGGGCATGCAAAGACGGAAAATGGCATGGGGGAAGCATGGCAATGTAGTAATACAAACGACGGAAAAAGTTCCCGGCGGAAAAGTTCCCGACGAAGCCATGCATCGAATTCTATTTCCGGACAAAACCAGTATGATTTCTGGACAAAGGAGCGGGCATTGGTGAAGGTGTTCCGGTTTTTCTTGCAGTCCAAGTACAAGAAATGCCTGATCCAGTTCCATGAGCTGCGATCCGTGTGCGACTTCCGGAGCCCTGCAGCATTTTACAAGGAAAGGGGGAAAAAACCCCGCAAGATCTTCCTGCATTTCGGGCCCACCAATTCCGGCAAGAGTTATGAAGCGGTGCGCAGACTGGTAAAAAGTGAAAAGAACGGCGTGTACTGCGCGCCCCTCCGGCTCCTAGCTTGGGAGAAATACGAGGAACTGGGAGTAATGTTAGCTGAGGATTGCGAAAAAAAAACAAGACTCGAGCTGCGCACGGGGTATTAGTTTCTCTTAAAAATTAGTTAATACTCCTCTTGAAACGGAAATCTCTAGGCAGGAGGTGAAATGGAAATTCTTCGAGTCGCCGGCGGATCGCGAGTCCCATCCCTCGTCCCCGGCGGATCGCGTGCTGGTCTCGTGCACGACGGAAATGTGTCCTTTTGTGGTCGCTGGTGCCGCGGAGAAAGGTCACGTTTTTTTTTTTTTGGGAAATAGAATTTGTTTCCGTAGAGATCGGGGTTTGCGTTCTGGACGAGGCGCAGCTGCTGTGCGACGACGACAGGGGCGGGGCGTGGACGCGCATATTGCTGGGCATGCCGTGCGAGGAACTCCATCTCTGTGGCATCTCTCATGACAGTAGCCATTTCGAAAACCTCCTGAAAACCGTGCTAGAAGAGCAGTGCGGAGATGTAATCGTCTCCGTGAACAAGTCCTATCAACGCTTCTCGCCACTTTTGGTAGAGTCTTACCCACTGGTGTCTGTTTGTGGTGAGAGTAACTTGGGATATGAGAGAACTTTGGGAAAAAGAACTTTGGGGGAAGAAGCAAATGAACGCATCCCCGGAAATGTCTTGAAAACCGGAGATGCGTTCATTTGTTTTTCGCGCCTCGAGATCTTCAGATTGAAGGAAGAAATCGAACGCACGCTTCTGGCTGACAGTGCTGGGGGCTCGAGAGCATGTACGGTTAAGATTGTGGTCGTGTATGGGTCTTTGCCGCCCGAAGTGCGCAGACAGCAAGCCAAGTTGTTCAACGAGACCATTGCAAGGGGCGATCGCGCAATTTTGATCGCTAGTGACTGTGTCGGGCTTGGCTTGAATCTGAACATCAAGCGGATTGTCTTCAAGTCGCTGGAAAAGTTCGACGGGGAGGTGCGGCGGCCGTTGACTGCGTTTGAGGTCAAGCAGATTGCGGGCAGAGCCGGGCGGGGAAAGGACAACTGCGGATACGTAACATCGCTGCACTCCCAGGAAGACCTCGAGACACTGAGGGAGATGCTGGAAGAGGATCCAGCGCGCGAAGACGCCTCTCACGACCCCCAAGAAGTTTCAAGTTACAACGGGAATTTTGCCATCACCCCAACGGTAGAACAGGTGGAGGAATTTGCGGAGAAGTTTTTTGCCGGACATGACGATGGGGAGTGGAGCGACATATTTGGAAATTGTAACAGTGTAGAAGGAGCTCGTCTACTCGGAGGTAAGACGCGCGACACAGACGAAGTTGTAGACACGGTGAGTTTCTCGACCATGCTAGGGTCGTTCCAGGATTTTCTGCGGATAAATAGCTCGGCGTTTAAGATTCAGAACCTAGAAGCTGTTTTCGTCGCGCGGAGTGTACTGGACGACGTAGCAAATATGGGCATAAGAGACAAGTACATATTCAGTCAGGCCCCGGTCGATGGTGCCGGCGTTGGGGGCAAGAAGGAAACGCGGAAAAATGCTTCTGCGGAAACTTCGTCCTCGGAAACTTCGTGTCATGGCGCGGAAATACCTTCTGCCGAGTCGTCGAAAACAGCACGCAAAGTCGAGGAACCACAGCAAGAAGATAAGATCGCTTCTAAAGGGGGCGGGGAAGGTTTTACCAATGCAGAAGGAGACTCTATGAAGAAGCAGAAGCCTTTGGAACATCTTGGCCAGTCAGTCAACACGGTGAACATGTCGTTGTCAGCGTTGCGGAACTTTGCGATACAGTTCGGCAGCTTCGGCAAGGTGGAGTTCCCGGAAAGCTACAGGCTAGGTTCAAGGCCTTTAACCTCCGATCCTTGCGAAGACAAAGTTGCTGCCGGGGCAACTGAGCGCTCCACGTCGATGGAGAAGGCAGGTGCGACGGGGGAAGGCACTGACGGTCTGAATGAGGTGGTGGCAAAAGAGGAGGACGAAGGGGCAGTGGCGCAGCGGTTGGTAGATAATGTGTCTTCTGTCAGCGACGTCTTTCTTCTCGAGCAATACTACAAGATCGCGGTATTCATTTGTTTCAAACTTCGATTCAGTTTCTCGCTCCTCCCACAGGATCTGTACGTGTGGCTGGCGAACCACTATTCAGAAAGTATCTTCACGGAGGTTGAGGAGGCTGAGAAGACAAAACGCCTCATCGCGCGCGTTGTCCAGAGCTGCCTCGAGAAGCGCCTGGAAATCGACGAGAGTGAAGCAGTTGACTACGACGCCGATTCGAGTTCCAGCTCTACTAGTCGCAAGTCCGTGTATCATGAGGCGTAAGTCAAGTAATATCACGCGAAGTTGTGGGTCTCTGAAGGCGTTTGTCGGACAATCAAATTATAGGGAGATGTCCGGAGTGGTGTTCTGGGAAAGTTGCTTCTAATGCGTGTGTGTGGATGAAAGTTGGTTTTGTGCGGTCGGGTTTATCCACATTTCATAATGAAAAGCCGTTTTTTACCCAAGCGAAAATTCACTGTCACTTCTGTCCTCTGTGAACACAAAACGAAACTAGGATTACTCTGGGGCTTTTTGGGAATTCCTTGCTATAACGGTTAGGGAGAGCGGACTGTGCCACGCCGATGTGAAGCCGCAAAACGTCTTACTGCAGAGCGCCGGCTGGAAGGCGCCGCAGAAAAGATAGGCGCGCCGCCCATTATTTAATTTCTACGAAAGACAGCTTCGCGGCAAGATTGGGACACCTGGACGGGGGGCGCAGGCGGTTGACGTAGTTCCGGCCCGGGGTGCCGGAGGTGACAGGGCGGACGGCGCAGCGGAGGCCCATCGCATTCAAGGTGAAGGCGCGCGCCGCTCTCCTTCTAGCCGCCGACTACGTGGGTAGCGCTTTCCATGGGGCTCCGCCGTGTGTTAGTTTGTGCAAGACCGCGAGCAGCAGCGCTGTCTTTGTTCTGCTGCTAGCAGTGCAATGGAGAAGTGCGAGAAACAAGCGCGCAGCAAGCAGCTCGACAAGGAGGCGCGACGCGCTGAGCGGCAGATGCTCTGCAGACTCAGTCGGGCGGTAGGCAGTTGAGGCCAGGGCACGTAAGTAGCAAGGAGGTGCTGCGGCGTCCAGTGTCGCGTGAGGATGTATAGCCTGCGTTACTTTGTGTTTGGCGACAGTGGGGGGCGCCCCGCGATGCACACAAAAGCTGAAGCTGAGCCCCCAACTGCGTGCAGAAGCGCGTCGCCCGCGGGTACAGTGCAGGAGGCGCGGCCTTGTTTGCGGAGCATGAAGAGCCTAGTTAACGAATACTCTAGAACGGCATGAAGAGTCTAGTAGCACTACTGAGCGGAAGCAGTTTTCTCCTAGTATGCAATTCGGTTATGAGATAGGGTTCCGTAGTGGTGTTCTGGGAATGCGTATGTGTGGAGAAAATTTGGTTTTGTGTGGTCGGGTTTATCCACATCTCATTATGAAAAGCGTTTTCTACCCAAGCGAAAATTGACTGTCATTTGTGCTCTCTGTGAAAACGAAAGTATGGTTAATCTCTGGCTTTTTGCCGTTCTTGTTTGCCGTTCTTGTTTTCTGCTGCTGGAAGAGGGAGTGGCGCCGGACGACGAGCTAGACGAAACGGAGCATTTGGGACTCCACAGGTGCTGTTGCTCTAGTAAAGGATTGACGCTGGACATAATCGCTGACAAAATAGGTTCGCTAAAAGAATGAAGCGCGACAAGAAGATGGAACAAGACCAAGGCGCGCCGGCATTGCTCGGCGCGTTTCTTGTTATGGGCAGCCATTTAAGGCAGGGGCGAAGTGGACGGTTGTAGTAGCGTTCCGCCTAAAATTTTTGAAAAAGTGCCATCCGGGTCCGTCCCATCGGGAAGGCGCGAGGAGGCCGCGGAGTGCTATTTTAGCCGCGGGTTGCCGTCCGGCTGGAGAGCGCGGCGCAAATCAATTGCGCGGAGAGCGGGTCAACGATGCGGAAGGGAGTCCAGCGCGCGTTCTGATTTCAGTCGAGCTGGCTGTACTGACGGCGCCAAGCTCGGCCGCGCTGACGTTTGCTGACGCATTGCTCACGTTTGCTGACACGGTGCTGGCGCTTTGTAGAAATAGATCCAACCAAAAAATACCGTCAATCATACTAGAAGCAGTTTTTCAGCCCAACCCTTGATTGGCTGATTGCGAATGGGACCTTCCGTTTGGCCACATTATGCTTATTGCTTAGTGAGCAGTAAATAACTTGTCAAATACGGCAGACTGGCCACACGCAGTTCCGGCTCAGGGTGACAGGGCAGGCGACGCAGCTGAGGCCTATCGCAATCAAGGTTTGGGCGCCAACTGCGTGGGCGGCGATTTCCCTGGTGCGCCGCTGTGTGTTAGTTTGTGCAAGACCGCGAGCAGCAGAACTTTCTTTGCTCTGCTGCTACCAGTGCAACGGAGAAGTGCGAGAAACAAGCGCGACAGTTAGGAAGCACGCAGCTCGACAAGGACGCGCGACGCGCTGAGCGGCGGATGCGCTGCAGAGACGGTCGGGCGGCAGGCAGCTGAGCCCAGGGCACGTAAGTGGCAAGGAGGTGCTGCGGCGTCCAGTGTCGCGTGAGGATGTATAGCCTGCGTTACTTTGTGTTTGGCGACAGTGGGGGGGGGCCCCGCGATGCGCACAAAAGCTGAAGCTGAGCCAACTGCGCGCAGAAGCGCGTCGCCCGTGGGTACAGTGCAGGAGGCGCGGCCTTTTTCGCGGAGCATGAAGAGCCTAGTTAACGAGTACTCGTCTAGTAGCACTACTGAGCGGAAGCAGTTTTCTCCTAGTATGCAATTCGGTTACGAGATAGGGTTCCGTAGTGGTGTTCTGGGAATGCGTGTGTGTGGATAAAAGTTGGTTTTGTGCGGTCGGGTTTATCCACATTTCATAATGTAAAGCCGTTCTTTACCCAAGCGAAAATTCACTGCCACTTCTGCTCTCTGTGAACAAAAAACGAAACTAGGATTACTCTGGGGTTTTTGGGGAGTTCCTCGCTATAACCGTTAGGGGGAGCGGACTATGCCACGGCGATGTAAAGCCGCAGAACATCTTAATGGAATGTGCCGCTTGAAGGTGCCGCAGAAAAGATAGGCGCGCCGCCCTTTATTTAATATTTGCGAAAGACAGCCTCGCAGCAAGATTGGGACACCTGGACGGGGGACGCAGGCGGTTGACGTAGTTCCGGCCCGGGGTGCCGGAGGTGCCAGGGCAGACGGCGCAGCTGGGGCCCATCGCATTCAAGGTGAAGGCGCGGGCCGCTCTCCTTCTAGACGCCGACTGCGTGGGCAGCGATTGCCCTGAGGCTCCGCCGCGTGTTAGTTTGTGCAAGACCGCGAGCAGCAGAACAAAGACAACGGAGAAGTGCGAGCAGCAAGCGCGACAGGAGAGCAGCAAGCAGCTCGACAAAGAGGCGCGACGCGCTGAGCGGCAGAAGCGTCGCAGACTCAGTCGGGCGGCAGGCAGCTGAGCCCAGGGCACGCAAGTGGCAAGGAGGTGCTGCGGCGTCCAGTGTCGCGTGAGGATGTATAGCCTGCGTTACTTTGTGTTTGGCGACAGTGGGGGGGGGGCCGCCGCGATGCGCACAAAAGCTGAAGCGGAGCGCCCAACTGCGTGCAGAAGCGCCCCGCCCGCGGGTACAGTGCAGGAGGCGCGGCCTTGTTTGCGCGAGATGAGCCGGAGGCTCGCGAAAGTCTTTGTTCGATCAGTGTGTTCGCTCCTTCAACTGTAATGTTCTAACTCCTCGGTGCAAGTTAAATTGAAAGCACGCCCAGCGAGCGGCTAGGGGGTGTAAAGTTGTGGAGAGTGCGGTGGGCGTCTTTGAGCCATTGTGATGGCGGGTTGAAGTTGTCGACGGTGGGCTGTGTGAAGGTGGGTTAAAGTTGTCGACGAAGCGGGACGAAGCGGAGCCCAACGGCTGTCTGCAATTTGCTTAAACTACTGAATGCATATTTCGAATAGCCCCTTTGCTTCCAGATATTTTCCGCCCCTCTTGAGGGGCCCTCTTGGCTCCGGGCCTCTTGCCGCTAAGTTCATATATTTTAGTAACAGTCTCTTCTAAGAATCTAAGTACTAGGGTTTGCGTGAAATTAGAAAAATTCCTTGTTGGCTTGTTTAAAACGCGTTGTTGTGAAAATAATTTTCCACGGGCTTCCATCAGAAGAAATTGGTGAAGTCAATGGTCTGTCGCAATTCTGTCGGCTGTTTCTTGTCCTCCAGTAGCTTTTCTGGGTGGTGCCCTATCCTCGCGTGGTCGTCACGAAGCTCCAAAAAGTCTGGGAAGCTTACTTTCACCACTACTCGGGCTGAAAAACCTACGGCTACTCTTCTGAAGACGTCCGGGCCGCTGTTCGGCAGGCGCGAGTGTTGAGGAAATTTTCTGAATTTTTTTAGAAGCTCCTTCTGCGACAAACACTATGGAGGCACGGGCTGAGGCAGAAGAGGTAGCGGCGGATAATCCTCCGGAAGAACTGGAAGCCAGTCCAGCGGTAGTTTTGGAAGCAATTCCCGTCGCTGCAGAAGAAAAGCGGGCGGAGGATGAGGAACCGGTAGTAGAACAGCAGGAAGAGGTGCGTCTCGAAAAGCAGCCTGTTTTTAGTCCGACGGCCCAAGGGACAGCCCAAAAGCCGCCATGGAGTCCCGAGAAGACGCCGTCGAAAAAACTTTTAGAGAAAACTCCCTCCGACCTGGGCTTCAGGATCAGGCTCTCTCAAGTGCAAAAAGAGCGTATTTCGGGGCAGATTCTCGATGTAGAGGAAGATCGGAAGCGGATGTCGCCGATGAAGCATCATGAAGAACGATCAGTGGCCGCTACCTCGGAACTCAGAGTGCCTGTAAATGGAATCCTCTCCAGGGGGAGCCGGAAGTCGAGTCGAGTCGGAAGTCGATCTTCATCTGCAGCGCCGATTGTCGAGGAAAATCTCGAGAATCTTGACGCCTGCACGAACTCTCGCAAAAGCAACAGAGCAGGTTTTCGGCGGTCGTCGCTGGTTTCGGGCGTGCGACCGAGTCGCAAGAGCAGTTTCTCGATTGACAAGTCGACGGAGGGTCGGCAGGAGGATCGGAGCAGTAACTGGGAGGAGAATCCGGAAGAAAAATCCGACGCAGGTGGGTCTTCTAGGAGCCGGTTCACGAAAACCTTGAGCCACAGTTTATCTCTGCCAACAGCGTTCCGAGACATCGAGGACGATTCTGCTCTTGCGGCGGCGATCGCGAGTGGAGCAGCAAGTAGCCGGGCGAGTGAGGATAGGTCGCAGAGAAGAAGTAGGAAAAGTCTGCGTAAGAAGCGTGAGTTCGACTCCGATGATCGCAGCCCCGACTATATCGGCACGAGTCGTCCTCCCAGTCGAGGTGAGTTGCTGCCTGCGTCGAGCAGGTCGCGAATGTCAGTACGCAGAGCGAGTGGAGGCTCGTCGAGGAGAAAGTCGTCTTCTCGCAGCAAAAGGAGCGAAAACCGCAGAGCATCGTCGCGAAAATCGAGGAATTCGTCATCATCCGAAAAGTCGTTTGCGCAGGAGCGCTTGACCCCAGATGACCGGGTTGAAGAAGTTGTCCAGGCACCCGTCGACTCCGACAGCGAATGTGAGTCAGAGTCCGAAGACTCGGACGTATCGGAGGCTTGTGAAGTCGCAAAGAAGAACGATAGCTATCATCATAAGAAGCGACCGCGCCGAGCATTTACGGATTTGGTCTGTTGCTTTATCTTCATGATATCGACGGTTATGGTGCTGCACATCCCTGCGCGACAGATGTGGAAATATCGACACGTGAACGGCTGGTCGACGTTCTTAAGCCCGATGAATAAGTTCGGACGGTACTGCGATCCGGATGAACTGTTTTGGAACGGGTATTCTGGCTTTATTGTGAGTATTCAAACAAATTGTTTTTCAAATAGGCACTGTATTCCCGGACCGAAGTATGACCTTCACGTTGCGGTAAACAAGGCAGATGATGTTCTCGCTAGTGATCTCGACGCCAATCCGCACGCCGAGCTGGTTTGTGGTTTGGAGGAAAACTCCGATAGCGCACGACTAAATGCGTTCAATTCTTTGAAGCATAGTTTGACACACGCAAACGAAGACCATCTTCCGGAGGATTTGAAAATGGAACGCGGCTTGACGAAGTTCCTGGGCCAAGATTCCCCAGACGACAGGGTAAAGAGTCTGGCGGCAAATCTATTCAGTGGAAACGTGGACGAGGGTATAAAGTGGTACCGGGTGAAAAGTGGTCGGAGCGTTCTCGAGCATTTCTTCCGGGTGCATCAGGGCAAGGAGCAATCCGAGACGTGGGGAAGTTTGTTGGCGCAAGGATACAATCGCGAAAATCTCTGTCCGATTTACGGCATGGACAAGCATTTTAAGTCCTACATGGTAGTGTTGCCAACGTCAGATTTGAAACAAAAGCGCGTCGACGCGGTCACGAACGGGTTAATTCCGGGAGATTTTAAGGACGGAGGTGTGAAGTTTCCGTCGAAGCGGCCGAAGGTGTTGACGCCGTTGAAGAATACCTGCATGCAGTTTGCGCCACCGACGGACCCGCACGACCAGTTTTGTCGCCTGAAGAAGGAGCACATCTGGAAGTGCGGGGAGGATGGGAAGTTGCGAGAGCCAGAGGACGGGGGTAGTGTTGAGGAAAAGCGAGAAAGCCGGAAGATGATACCAGTACTCGATATGTACAAGAACGAGATCCAGTGTTTCGGGAAGATGCCGCATGACTATTCGATGTATCGAGTTGGCTTCGCGCCAACGAAGAAGCGTGGAGAGATGCCGTTTTTCACGTTGAGTCACTTGCCGGTGAATCGACATGGTGTTAGAACTGGTGCTGAAAATCCTTTGGTGCCGAGCTGGATGGCTAGCTTGAAGTCGGCGGAAGAGTTGAAGGCCGAAGAAAAACTGCGGACGGAACGGCGTGAGAAGCGCCGAGAGCGCGAACGGGCGGACGAATCACAACGGAGAATGGAGCGAGAAGAGAGAAATGCTGATCGAGCTAGAAGGCGTCAAGGGAGAGAGCGGCAAGGTCGGCTTGCGGAGAGAAAGGTTCTCACGCAAAGGGCTGATAAAGCGGAGCAAAGGGCGGATAGAGCTGAGCAAGCGCGTCTTGAAGCTGAGCAAGCGCGTCTTGAAGCCGAGGAGGCTCATCTCAAGGTCTGGGAACTGCGGAGGAATGACCTGTCTGAAAAAGTTACACTGAAAAGAGCCGCCGGACAGTCAACTCAGGACGCGGAAGAAGAACTCGGCGAATGGATGAAGCAAAAACCGTGCATCACGGCAAGGTCCGTGAGAGCTAGCTTTTCGGCTGAGGAGGGCTGCGTGGACATCGATCATTTGGATTTTGGCAGCTTAAGCGAAATTTCGAGCGACGAAGGATCCGGGGACGATACACCAGCGCCATTCATTAATCGCAAAGACTCACTTGACGAACTCGATCCAACTGCTGCGATTCCGATGAACCTCAAGCTCAACGAGATCTCAATCATGAAATCCACCGGGTCCGCTTACGACTACTACGCTCAGCACAGCGAAAACCCGGAGGCAGCGAGTTTCTTTAAAACGAAACTCAGACCGTGGCAAATCGACAAGTACTGCGACCCAGACTATGAGCATCTCAATCACGATGATAGCTGGAAGATTTATGAACTACATGTGATGGCAGCGACGTTTTTCTTCAAGGTAGCGGATTCCATCGCAGACCATTGGCGCATGATTTTGTTTATTGGTGTGGTGATGTCGATGTTGTCCAACATCTTTATCATCATATTCCTGCCGAAGATCGGATTTTTGACGGTGTTTCTATTCTTTATCGGGTTGTTAGGCGGTGTGATATTCTTGAACTTCACATGTCTTTATACAACCGGCGTCTTCGGCGATTTCCTGAACCCAAGCGGGAACTTCTGGCAAAGCTTCGGCAACTTCTGGTGCAACTGCTTCACGTGTGGGAATGCTGGTGATAACAACAACGACGAATCGCCTGAAAAGAATACTCTGCATCAAACCACTTGGCATCACCAATTGTACGGCTACGTGCCGGCTGATTTGCGACAAGATTCGGTCGAGAATTCGAACTGGGATTTGTCTGCCGAGTCAAAGACGCATCTGCACTGGGCTGTGACTATTTTCGTCGGGGTAGCGTCAGTGTTTCTGGTGATTACATTGATCCATCTTCGCAAGCGCGCTCATGTGGCCCTACATCTGTTGCAGACCGTTTCGAGTACAAGTTTTTTTTGACGAAGGAGGGTTTGTTTCTATGAAAATGTGTTTCTAAATGTAGAAATCACGTGGGAAATCCCCGGGCTTACCCTGGTGCCGCCGTTTTTCGCACTTCTAACGCTGGCGTTCGTGTTCATCGTGTTTGGAGCTTGCATCTGGTGCTACTTCCAACTCGCCGACAGCTTCTTCATGGTCGGCAACGGCAAGCGCAATACCGTGTTCAAGTGGGTCATGTCCTTGACGCTGCTGCCGATTTTGGGCGTATTCGCGCCGGCAGGCATGCTGCTGTGGAACGACGGGTTTCCCCGGATCATCGCAGTCGTGTTTGCGCTGGTTTGCTTAACGGTTTTTTACTTGATTTGAGTTTCGAAATTTCAAGGTCTGCGCGAAGTGGATGTTGAACTTCCTCTCGGGGATCAGCATCACTGCGGTGGCTTTGTGCGTTGCGGAGTGGTTCTATGAGGCGGAGGATGTGATCGCGATGAAATCCCCCATCGCTACAAAACCTTTAGCAGACGCGAAGAAACCGTTAGACCTGCCGGAAGCTCAGACACAGGCCGAGGAGCCGTCCCCGCACGCGGAGGAGAAGAAGAAAGGCTGGTTCAGTAATTTAGCTTTCTGGCGAAAATCGAAGAAAGATGCTACAGAAGCAAAAACTCTGACTCCGTCGTTCACGTTTTGGCGCAAGCAAAAGGAAACTGATGCGACGAACTTGGATGAAGAAACCGCTGCAGTAAATGATGATGTGATGACTTTGATTTCAGAAGCTGGCGGCAACAGTCTTGGTCGTCTCGAGGATATTCCGAAGACACCTGTTACGCGGCGTCGTCGAAGTAGTTTACTCGTAGATGACGAAGATGGCTCGCCGACTATCGAGTACGACTTACGGACGACGGTCTTGTCGTCCGAAGAAGGGAGAGCGAGCGTGATCCGAGCGATGGTCTTGGTTTTCCGCATAATCAATTTCTTTAAAAAAACTTTAAATAGGAGCCTGTGAACAAGCCGGAGGGGACAGACGAAGACCCGGTTGGTCTGAATGAATCGCAGCCATTCTTACGGGGCCTCATCAACTTGGATGATGAAAGGTGGGTTTCTGTAATATGTCTACGCGAAACTATTCTTCTCATATTACCCCTCTACAGGAAACACAAGAAAAAGTCCGTGAAGTGTCACGACGAGGAAGATCTGTTTTTCGTGAAGAAGTACGGTTTGAAGGGGCTGAAGATCTTCAAGCGCTGCGTGGTGAAATTAGCAACGTGGGTGCTAGTAGGTACAATCACAAAATAATGCTGAATATTGACTTGTCTGGCGCCCATAGGTCTCTACCGCATGACGGGCACGAGGCGAAGTTTCGCGGCCGCCTGGGTGAAGGTTCTGGCGTACAACGCTGGGTAGGGATTCAGTTTGTCTTTTGGATTGTGGTTCTTTAATGTTGTAAAAAAAAAAAAAAACAGTTCGGTGGCCTTCGGCGCTTGCATCGTGGAGCTGATTTAAAAACTTCCTTCGTATGGGAAAAAAAAAACATCAGACATAAAACCCTGAATCAGTACTAGACCCAAAGCCTCCCCCTCTCACTTTCTACTGCTTGGACTCAAGAGTGATACTTGCACCAGGCAACTAAACAACGGTTGTCGGGTATCCACCGTCTCCTGTGTCAAACCATCCACCCGGATTTGCTCCCGAAACTTACAATTTACCTAACCCCCAATCGACACATGGAGAACGGCTTGAACCATACCACTCCCTATGACGGCCGCGCTCGAACGATAGGACACCTAAGTCGGGGTTCCCCGGTAACCCTTAATCGAGAGTGTCTCCACCCATCACCGATGGTACGGCTTCATATACCAATGAAACGTGATCTCCAGCTGACGGAAGTATGGTCCTTAGTTGGAGAGTGTGCCACTCGCAACCATAGACCACTTGTCCTACCATAGACGAGTAAAATATGAAAAGCATCTGGAATGGAAAATCCATCAACATGTGCGAGCCACCTATGGGTCGAGGTATAGGGTGACCCCCCCCTCGAGAACAGGATCCCCATCCCTCGCAGGTAGGCGAACCAGCGGAGACACACATGCTTCGTAAAAAAAAAAAAAAAACAGTTCGGTGGCCTTCGGCGCTTGCATCGTGGAGCTGATTTTTTTCCTGAACGTAATTTCTCAGTTCAATCCGTGGCTGCTCACGACGAGACTCTTCGCCTGCGTCCCGTGGGTGGTGTGCCAGACGAACAAGGTTGGGATTTTGCTGAATTATTATCGCAAACTTTATTCGGGTCAATAGGTCTTCGTGTACCTGGCTATCGAGGGCATCGGATACCGCAACTCCGCAGCTAAGGTATTGATTTCAGATTTTGCACGCCCTGCCCCCCCTCAAAATCCTAATGTAAAAGGTTGCTGTACTGTTGTTGAAGCATCCCGGGCAGTTTCTGGTTTCCGAGAGCATCATTCTCACGCTGAAACTGTTCTGCTACATCCTCACGGGGATGTTTACGTTTTCGCTCGCAGTGCTGTGGATCAATATGGCTGAAACGCATATTTTGGAAAATGTGGCGGTGTCGGTTTTTTCGAGTGTCTCCTTCGGAGGCGACTACGCATTGAAGATGGCCGGAAATTGTGACAGTCTTGGCGAAAAATGCGGGAACTACAGTCTTCTGAACGCAAGCAAAGGTCTCTTTCATCGAGGGAGCACGGCTGAAGAGTGGATTGCACCGGTCTGGAGTGGCTGTTTTCCACAAGAGGCTGTCAAAAAAAAAACAGGTGCTGACGTTGATTCTGGCGTTGATTTTGACCAACGCGTTGATGACGCTGTACTCTACCACGGTATTTATTTTTGTAATATTCCTTCTATGTAAAATTTCCACTACCAATCAAAAGGTTGACGCGCTGTACGTGTGTTGTCTGCGCGACATGGAGTATTTCAACGGGGAGAATCTGCGGAAAAAATTCAACGGGAACACGAAGAGCGGGGACCCACAAGAAATTGACGAGAAGACCGCTCATGCCCCAGGCATGAAGGAAGACCGCCATGGCTCCCCGACCAGTCTGGAAAAAGGTATTTTCTTCTCTTATACTTTTAATGTCAGAGTCATGTAACACTTTACTTCTGGAGTGGGTTACTACTCAGGGTTACCTCAGGTATTCTCGACGCGATTCGCTCCTGGGAGATGGGCAAGCTTCCACCTGCAGCTGCAGATAGCTTGTCCACCTCAGTCTGAGTAAGCATGACTTGCAAGACTACATACGGGACACCATCTACATCTAGTACACTAAGCAACTGCTTAAATTTAGCAACACTGTTACAGGCTTCTATTTCGTCTTTCGCCACTTCTCTGAGAAACAAATATTTGGGCCTCTTAGTATTATCCTCAATATGAGGATTCGACCCCAGGTCGAGCATCAACAGAAACACCGACGACCCGGTCAGCTTCCACCCACCCCAGGCGGAGCAGCTGTACAAGAATCGACCCCAGGTGGAGCTTCTTTGTAAGGAAGGTATGCACCCATCGCCGCTGGAGGAGCCATGTTAGAATCGGTGTTAGCCAGTTCTAATAATCGGCCTCAGACTTCCATATTAAGAACACAACACCCCGCAACCCAGTAGGAATCACCCGGGACCATCCTGCTACAGTTTAAATCTTGAGCCAAAGTTTCATATCGCACCGCATCAAAACAGGTACAACGCCTTTCACCAATTTACGCGTGCGAGAAACGTTTTATCTCAACTGTAGAACACCGTGGAAAAGATCAGCTTCATGTCTACATGAAACTGATTCTTACAGGTATTCTCGACGCGATTCGCTCCTGGGAGATGGGCAAGCCCTAGCAACTGGATTTCTCAAGATGAGATTTAACGAGGGTGTACAAAATTTGTCGAGGAAACAAAAGTCAAACGGAATAATATTCCGATTGAATACATTCTGACATTTTATTCTCTCATTCTAACCTACTTGTTCCTGCAGTCATCATTCAAGACACGCAAGGACCTAGTTGTTTATAGTTTTCTGGGCCCCTCCGGTCAGATGCTTTGAAACACAGTGTCTAGAACAGAAATATGAGGTCTCTTCGTTGCAAGAGACCTAGGTTTTGGCTTTTGACTTTCGAAAAAATGCAAGATATAATTGCCCGACCTATATGTATTTGAGTTTGTGGTTTGCGAAATCTTGGTGTAGCTATTGTCTGAAAAAACAATTCTGCGTTGGAAATGAACTGCATCGTATTCCGATTGGATGCCGATTGGCTGCTTCGGGCTGGCTAAGATAAAATCCCGGAGCCGAAAAAACACAGTTGTGTGAATAGTGAATGGCGGCAGTAGGGTCCCTAGGTCCAGTAAAGGGACTCCGCAGGTAGTGATTGGCTAATACAGCCATTCCCAAGCAGTCGAAAACGTGGTTGCCGCTGAGCAAAAACTTGGCTGTATACATTTGCTTTCATTTTCCGCTGCCTTTAAGCAAAAACGGTGCGCTTAACGTAAAACAGTGTTCGTCGTGGAAGGGACTCCCCCTGCGTTCAAGTAGAAAAAGTGCTTTGTGTGAAGTCAAGTACAAAAATGTCAACGCGTCCTTTGTGTGAGTCGCCACGTCATGTGAGCCAAAATTATTGCATAAATTGATCCTAGCAGGCAAACTTAGGGTTTTTTTGGTGCAGAATTTTTTGGGGCAGCTTTTTCTGGGATGTTTCACGTGAAGAGTCCTTTTTTGGAAGTTCATTCCTGATCGGGCGCACTTGGGATATGGAACCTCTACCGCAGTTTTATATCCCAAGTGTGCCCGTACCAATTAGATGGTGTCGCACATATATGGTGTCGCACATATATGGTCTCTGTCAGTGGTCGCAATACACGTGCTGATTGTCCGAGTCGAGAAGGTGATCATGATCAGTATCTTGGATAATTTACTATGGTGTTCAACAACGTGGTAGATGGGGAACAATAGTAACGAAGCACGCTCCGCTTTTGGGTATGCTGGGTCGACTCGAATTGATTCTTGGGGAAATTCATTTTGGGTATTCTGCTATACGCATTTTGGGTATTCTGCTGGAATTTCGCGGCTGGGGTGCTGCTGGTTACATCGTTGAGACCCGCTGGCCACA
>Ga0099797_100619_pt1 | contig 22449 bp, 26 predicted proteins | sample Uncmet_Sort48C_1_FD_89871 | JGI IMG/M metagenome (GOLD analysis project Ga0099797, IMG submission 89871) | Marine eukaryotic communities from CALCOFI LINE 67, Pacific Ocean - C012_Sort48C_1 | ecosystem: Environmental > Aquatic > Marine > Oceanic | place: Pacific Ocean: Monterey Bay | collected...
TGCTTCTGAGCTCAACTACTCAGGTGCGGTGCAGCCAAGGAAAGTCGAGAAGCATGAATGGGGAAGACTACAAATTTGGCCAAAGTTGTCTGGGTTCAAAGAAGGGAGCAGCTACCTTGAGAAAGAGAAAGTTCGCCCACTTTCAAGTTACAGACGTCATGGGCTTCGCTTGCTGTGCAGCATGAGTTGCAAGGCCATACTCTATGCCATAGAGAACATCTTTCCAAATAAGTTTGTTTGTGCTTCAACTATGCAGGTTCAGACGAGATTGAGAAGCTACAACAATGGAATTCGTGAGTGGCAAAGTGGTCAAGCTTGTGCGGGCTGGAAAGATGGTTCAAAGTCAGGCGATTTCCTATTGTTTGATAAGATGAACGTTGGTATTGATAACTTTTTCAACCAAGTAACACATATTCAAATTGTGCAGAGTATCAAGTGGCTTGTGCAGGGTTGGAAAACAAAGAGCAGAAACAAGTTCATCAAGATCCCGGTATTGAAGCAGAAGGCCAATTGGAAGCCTACTTTTTTGACAAGGTCAGTCAGGGATCAATCAAGGATGACGTATGCGAAGTCGATGCTGAGATACCCTGAGTCTACAGGCATGTCAAAAGGGTCCAAAATGTGGCATGTTGTTGCAGTTGAGGACTTGATCAAAGTTGTGTCCATGGATTTACAACATGGCTACAGTCTTTTGGGTGGTTTGTTGGTGCGTTTTTCCTGTGGAATGACTCAAGGCAGTCCACTCAGTCCAGGTTGTTGCATTCTTGCTGTTGCATGCAATGAGGCAGTTTGGATGAAATCTCATGATGTTCTTTTGCGGAGCAGTTCGAGGATTCATTCATTTTTGGCAAGGTGGATGGATGATGTGTTTTGTGCGATGCTGATCAGAGTTCCTATGGGCAAGAATACTAAAATCGAAATTCGTGAGCAACGATTTCAACACTATGAAAATCTCATGAAGGATGTGTTTTTCTGGTCTAAGACACGTTTACACCGACCTTGATTTCCAGCCGAAGAATGAGTGCTCTGACGCTTTTGTGGGATTGGACGTTTTCATCTCTGAGCAGAAGACGATTCATTTTGAGCAGAGTTTCAAGTCTCATGAAAAGTTGCCGAGTCCAAATCAGAGCAGTTTGCGGTTCAAACATTGTCGTTCAAATTTGTCTCAGTCAAAGATGCGCAGTCTGATTATCGGGCAATTGATTGGCAGTTTGGACAGGTGCATGTATTCTGATGAGTTGAGTTCACTGGCTAGTATGATGGTATGTCTATGTTGTTGTGGCTATTCTTGCTCTATGATCAAGAGTTCAATTATGAAACTTGGCAAATTTCACAGGTACCTGAATCCAGCTTTGCAGAAGGCATTTTTGTTTGTGTTCAACTCTTGATTGGCGACTTCAGTTTGTCATGAACTTTGTTCACAGCGATGGTTCTCTGCTACAGTATGCTTGGTGACTGGCCGCTGTCTCAACGTTACACGATAGTAAGGTGACACCGTCCAGACTGTATGTTACATTTGTTTTCTCTGGATGCTTTTCACTTGAATGAATGGTACTCTGTCTCCGGCATTATGTGGACACGCTGTTTCTGGCACACTGCTGTGGACAAACTCTCGGGGAAGTTATTCTGGTCGATCGTCTCCCGGAGGGTTTTGGCCTATTTTGACAAAAACGGTCCTTCAAAGATGTCTCTCGGCTCTATGTTTTCCTACACTCTGAGGCATGTTCCTCTACTTGCACTGCCCCCTGCTCTTCTCGAGGACTCCGGTGGCTTCATGTCGGGCTTGGTTGCAGTCTTTGTCTCCGATTTTGGCGTCCTCAACTCCTTCGTTGGCATGGTCTTTGTGCTTGTGGGTGGCTTGTTTGTGGCTGAAGGCATGTTGCTCTACAACCCGGGTGGCCTCCACTCAGGTCTTGTTATGATGTTCTTGCCCGAGGGTTTTGTGGACACGTGCTTTGGCTAGGTGTTTCTCTTCTTTGGGGTGCTGTTTGGCTTGTTTGTCGAGATGTTTGTGTTAGAGCGTGTGTTTTTCCAAGTTTTGTCTCGCATTTTGTTGTGTGGCTTGTGTGCCGCGATTTTGTTCAAGACCAGCTTTTTGCAGTGTTCGTTGAAGCAAAAAGCACAGTATAGCACGCAGTTTGTTTCTTCCCTCTTGTAGTGTTTGGTGCCTTGAGTTTAATGTTCGGCCTTCCTTTAAACCGCTACATCTCTAAGTGCTTTTTGCTGATCAATCGTTGTTTGGTTATAATTTCCATTTGTTTGGTTTTACTTTTCTTCAGCGGTCTGTTTGTAGTCGGAGTCGTCCCTATGGACTGTGCGACATTAATCTTTCAAGCAGGCTTTGGTTATCACTAGCCGGCCTCTCTTTCTTTTGCTTGTAACACAAACCATGGAGCAGTTCTTTTATTTTGCGCTTTTACTATTTCTGTATAATTCGTGTTTCCAACTTTTCGCGATTGTCGGCGCTGAAGTTTTTATGTTTGTACCCTACGCGGTTGTACTTCATGCTGCCTATTTTCTTTTTGTCGTGTTGTATTCCTAGTTTTTGTTGTGTTGTTGTTTTTCGTGATGGTGGCGCAATTTTCTCTCGAATGTTGATTAGCCCCCCACATGTTTGTGGTTGCGTGTTTTTCTCATTCGTTATTTTGTGCGTTCTTATAAGCGTGTTCAGTGTTTGTCTTTCGTTGGCGCAATTTTTCTGTTTGTGTGCTTGCAGTGCGTTTCGGCTTGAAAAAGAAGAGCGCTTGTTCATTCCCTGCTGCGTGTGGTGTTTCTGTCACCATGCATTGTTGGGTGAGTTTTGGTTCCTTCTTTGGAACTCTGAAGTTTCGCCTGTAGCAGTGCCTTTCGCACTGTGTCCAGATTGCACCAGTGCATTTTCCTCTCCGGATCGCATTAACATATCTTCAGTGTGCCGCAGTGCACAATCTTTCAGCTTTGATATGGTCTCATGGCGTTTAAGTAAGTAAGTAAGTGTTCGCACGGTTTGTTGTATGTATTTGTTTTCTGTGTTGGTTCACAGTGGCGCGGTGAAAGGTAGAAGCCCACAAGTATGTAACTTTGCACAATATAGGTATGCGGGCATGTCAGGAGTGTTGGGGTTGAGTTCAAGTGTAGTTGATGCATTCGCAGTATGCTGGCATGTCAAGGGTGTTGGAGTTGAGTGCAAATATATTTGATGCATTTGCAGTATGCGGACATGCCACGGGTGGTGAAGTTGATTCCAAGTGTACTTGATGCAGTTGCAGTATGCAGGCATGCCAAGAGTGGTCAATTTGAGTTCAAGTGTATTTGATGTTTTTGCAGTACGCAGGCATGTCAAGAGTGCTGAAGTTGAGTTCAAGTGTAGTTGATGCATTTGCATTACGCGGACATGTCAGGAATGCCAAAGTTGAGTTCAAGTGTACTTGATGCATTTGCAGCATGTGCAGGCATGTCAAGAGTGTTAAAGCTGAGTTCAAGTGTAGTTGAGGCACTTGCAGTATGCAGGCATGTCAGGAGTGCTCAAGTTGAGATCAAGTGTATTTGGTGCCCACTGTGGGATCAAGTTGAGATTTAGGTGAAGGCCATTTGGTGTGTGTTATGGAAAGGGTTGTGTTGCCAAAATCGCATGCGTTTTGGTTTGTCGCAGCATGTGTGCGCGTGTTGTTTGTTATAAGTATTTGGTCAGTGCACATCGCGATGTTTTTTTTTGTAATGCGAATGTGTTGGTTTTATGTTTGCCATATTTGGTCGAACGTGTTTAGGCATCATTTCGGGTGTTGTTGTGCAGCATTCGCGTATACGATTTGAAGCGTTTCAGTGTTTCAGTAATTTTACCAGTTGTTTTGTCTTGTTATTTTTTATGCATGACAGAGTGCGGTCGATGTTCTATTCGTGTTGATTTGTTTTATTTGTTTTTTGTTGGTTAAGTAAGCATTTCGTGCACACAGTGTCACATTTGATATAGATGTAGACCTGCGCGTTATGCGTTTGCAATTTTCTTGAGTATGTTTTCAGCAGATGTGTTGAACAAGTTGGTTAAGGTTTTCGTTGCACGGTTGAGAGCTTGCATTGGATTGGCAGCAAGATTGGCAGCAAACAGTAAGAGCCATGTGAGAATATGGTACGGTTTTGATTTGCGTTCGAGCGTTAAATGCATTAGTGATATCCGTTTTAATTTTAGAAGACATTTGAGGCGCAAATGTACATTTCTGATATTATGCAGTTTGTTTTTTCTTGTGTCGGATTACAGATTTTTTGTTGCAATGCGCTTAATGCAGCTGCCCTTATTCATGGAGTGCTCACAGCATGAAGCGGTCTGCTTCCGGAAAATTGGCCAAGGCTGTCTCCGCTTTTCAGCTGTCCCAGTACATGCATCAGTACTGCTACTACTCGAGGTACATTTCTTCTGGCAGCAGCCAGGGCAGCTCCACTGGCAGCTCAGCAATGCCGAGAAGAATCTCAACCAAAGATGGTAAGATGTGCAGCGGTTGAATGCCGAGCCCTCTGGTTTGGAAGCCAAACGCGATGAGGAGATGAGGAGTTGGCACAGCTTGCAATTTTACCACTCGCAAGGAAGCACAGGAAGGCGTTGGTGGTGTGAAAGAAGCATTGACAGTGCTGAAGGTCTACAAGAAAGCTGCAATGGCCACCGTGCTTTTGCAGGCTCCTCCAGTTGATGAGGATGTTCCATGGTCACAGGTCAACCATGGAAGTGGATGAGCAAATGCTGATCGTGAAGAACAAGAATTCCTCCTACTCCTTGCCACGGTTGACATTCTGATCAAGGATGCTGCACTGACATGCTGAGTTCCGTTAGTTTTTTCTGTTACCATTGATTGGGTAAAGACCGCGTGCGCATTGGCGTGTCAAGCTAGATTCATTGCTCACTCGAGTCATTGCACTTGCATGTGTCAAGCGTGCATGTGTCAAGCGAGCAAGAGTTTGCATGTGTCGATCGAGCATGTGTCAAGCTAGATTCACTGCTCATTCGAGTCATTGCACTTGCGCATATGTGTTTTGTTTGCAGCTTTGGTGATTTGTGTTCATTTTGCAAAGTTTACAGTGTGTGTGTGGTTTGTGATTTTGCATTTTTGTACGATATTGCTTCAGTGGAATGTGTGCGTTTGTTTGTCAGCAGAGTTCATTCAGTGCTGTCTCCTTCAGATTCAGTGGCAAGGTGCTGTGAGCATAAATGTTTCACAAATAAATTTATTAATCATGTCACGATGGGAGTTGATTTCGTTTTTATATCGCTCTGTAGGTAAGTTAAATTGCATGTTTCAGTTTATCGTCATTCTTTGTATTTTGCATTTGGCCAGCTGGGTTTTACACATATTTTTGTTGTTGGATTTGTGGAATCGCCGTTTTGTGCTGTTTCTCCAAGGTTGCATTGTTGTCATCACATTCAATGTGTCAGCTCAATGGGTTAAATGGTCGTATTTGCGATGTGAATAAGCTCCGCGGCAACCTTTTTTTGCAGGATTTAAGCATACGTTTGCTGGTGTTATGCAGGATGTGCACCACGACAGAGCAATGGCATTTTCCTTTGATTTTCTTTCCTATTAAGCTCTTGCTTCAGATCGTGCCTGGCCGGCACAGCGACTGGACCTGCGACCGGGCCAGGGCATTTTCCTTTTTGATTTCTTTCATGTTAGGTTCGTGCGGTTCAGAGGGGGCTTGGCCGGCACCACGACTGGGCAATGGCATTTTCCTTTGATTTTCTTTCCTACTAGGCTCGTGCTTCAGGGAGTGCCTGGCCGGCACTGCGACAGGACCTGCGACCGAGCCAGGGCATTTTCCTTTTCGATTTCGTTCATGTTAGGTTCGTGCGCTTCAGAGAAAGCTTGGCCGGCACCACGACAGGGCAATGGCATTTTCATTTGATTTTTTTTCCTATTAGGATCGTGCTTCAAAGGGTGCCTGGCTGGCACCGCGACTAGACCTTCAACTTGGCCAAGGCATTTTCCTTTGATTTTCTTTCCTATTACGCTCGTGCTTCAGAGGGTGCCTGGCCGGCACTGCGACTGGACCTTCAACTGGGCAATGGCATTTTCCTTTGATTTCTTTCATATTAGGTTCGTGCGCTTCAGAGGGTGCCTGGCGGGCACTGCGACTAGACCTGCGACCGGGCCAGGGCATTTTCCTTTTTAATTTCGTTCATGTTAGGTTCGTGCGCTTCAGAGAAAGCTTGGCCGGCACCACGACAGGGCAATGGCATTTTCATTTGATTTTTTTTCCTATTAGGATCGTGCTTCAGAGGGTGCCTGGCCGGCACCGCGACTAGACCTTCAACCTGGCAAAGGCATTTTCCTTTGATTTTCTTTCCTATTAGGCGCGTGCTTCAGAGGGTGCCTGGCCGGCACTGCGACTGGACCTTCAACTGGGCAATTGCATTTTCCTTTGATTTTCTTTCCTATTAGGCTCGTGCTTCAGAGGGTGCCTGGCCTGCACTGCGACTGGACCTTCAACTGGGCAATGGCATTTTCCTTTGATTTTCTTTCCTATTGAGCTCGTGCTTCAGAGGGTGCCTGGCCAGCATTGCGGCTGGACCTGCGACAGTGCCAGGGCATTTTCCTTTTTGATTTCTTTCATATTAGGTTCGTGCGCTTCAGAGGGGGCTTGGCTGGCACCACGGCAGGGCAATGGCATTTTCCTTTGATTTTCTTTCCTATTAGGCTCGTGCTTCAGAGGGTGCCTGGCCAACACCGCGACTGGGCCTGCCACCGGGCCAGGGCATTTTCCTTTTTTAATTTTGATTTCTTTCATATGAGTTTCGTGCGCTTCAGAGGGGGCTTGGCCGGCACTGCGACCGGGCAATGACATTTTCCTTTGATTGTCTTTCCTATTAGGCTCGTGCTTCAGAGGGTGCCTGGCCGGCACTGCGACTGGACCTGCGACCGGGCCAGGGCATTTTCTTTTTTGATGTCTTTCATATTGGGTTCGTGCGCTTTAGATGGGGCTTGGCCGGCACCACGACCAGGCAATTGCATTTTTCTTTGATTTTCTTTCCTATTAGGCTCGTGCTTCAGAGGTTGCCTGGCCTGCACCGCGACTGGATCTGCGACCAGGCCAGGGCATTTTCCTTTTTGATTTCTTTCATATTAGGTTCGTGCGCTTCAGAGGGGGCTTGGCCGGCACCACGAATGGGCAATGGCATTTTCATTTTATTTTCTTTCCTATTAGGTTCGTGCTTCAGAGGGTTCCTGGCCGGCACCGCGACTGGATTTGCGACCAGGCCGGTGCATTTTTCTTTTTTATTTCTTCATGTTAGGTTCTTGCGCTTCAGAGGGTGCTTGGCCGGCACCACGGCAGGGCAAAGCCATTTTCCTTTGATTTTCTTACCTATTAAGCCTGTGCTTCAGAGGGTTCCTGGCCGGCACCGCGAGTGGATCTTCGACAGGGCCCTGGCATTTTCCTTTTTGATTTCTTTCATGTTAGGTTCGTGCGCTTCAGAGGGGGCTTGGCTGGTACCACGACCGGGCGGTGGCATTTTCATTTGATTTTCTTTCCTATTAGGCTCGTGCTTCAGAGGGAGCCTGGCCGGCACAGCGATTGGACCTGCGACTGGGCCAGGGCATTTTCCTTTTTGATTTCTTTCATATTAGGTTCGTGCGCTTCAGAAGGTGCTTGGAGGGCACCACGACCAGGGCAATGGAATTTTCCTTTGATTTTCTTTTCTATTGAGCTCTTGCTTCGAAGGGCGCCTGGCCGGCACAGCGACTGGACCTGTGACCGCGCTAGGGCATTTTCCTTTTGATTTCTTTCATATTAGGTTCGTGCGCTTCAGAGGGGGCTTGGCCGGCACCACGACTGGGCAATGACATTTTCCTTTGATTTTCTTTCCTATTAGGTTCGTGCTTCAGGGAGTGCCTGGCCGGCACTGCGATTGGAACTGCGACCGAGCCAGGGCATTTTCCTTTTTGATTTCTTTCATGTTAGGTTCGTGCGCTTCAGAGAAAGCTTGGCCGGCACCACGACAGGGCAATGGCATTTTCCTTTGATTTTTTTTCCTATTACGCTCGTGCTTCAGAGTGTGCCTGGCCGGCACAGCGACTAGACATTCAATTGGGCAATGGCATTTTCCTTTGATTTTCTTTCCTATTAGGCTCGTGCTTCAGAGGGTGCCTGGCCCGCACTGCGACTAGACCTGCGACCGGGCCAGGGCATTTTCCTTTGATTTCTTTCATATTAGGTTCGTGCGCTTCAGAGGGGGCTTGGCCGGCACCACGACCGGCAATTGCATTTTCATTTGATTTTATTTCCTATTAGGCTCGTGCTTCAGAGAGTGCTTTGCTGGCACCGCGATTGGACCTGCGACCGGGCCAGGGCATTTCTGTTTTTGATTTCTTCATGTTAGGTTCGTGCGCTTCAGAGGGGGCTTGGCTGGCACCACGACCAGGCAATGGCATTTTCCTTTGATTTTCTTTCCTATTGAGCTCGTGCTTCGGAGGAGTGCCTGGCCGGCACCGCGACTGGACCTGCGACCGGGCCAGGGCATTTTCCTTTTTCATTTCTTTCATATCAGGCTCATGCGCGTCAGAGGGGGCTTGGCCGGCATCACGACCGGGCAATGGCATTTTCATTTGAGTTTCTTTCCTATTAGGCTCGTGCTTCAGAGGTTGCCTGGCTGGCACTGCGATTGGACTTGCGACTGGGCCAGGGCATTTTCCTTTTTGATTTCTTTCATATTAGGTTCGTGCACTTCAGAGGAGGCTTGGCCGGCACCACGACAGGGCAATGGCATTTTCCTTTGATTTTCTTTCCTATTAGGCTCGTGCTTCAGATGGTGCCTGGCTGGCACCGCGACTGGGCCTGCGACCGGGCCAGGGCATTTTCATTTTTTAATGTTGATTTCTTTCATATTAGTTTCGTGCGCTTCAGAGGGGGCTTGGCCTGCACTGCGACCGGGCAATGACATTTTCCTTTGTGTTGACAGGTGCTACTCATTTGCAATTAGGAGCCGAATCTAGGCTGTCGGATTGCCCCATCTTGAATCATGATGATATTGATGATCACAAATCATTGCCAAACCACAACATATCATACACTTCCCCATGCATGTAATCTTGAAATCTATGACTTTAGAAAATGTTGACAACAACATAGATCTTGAAAGCTACGAGTTTACAACATCTTGACATCTTTAAATATATGATTTTATAACACTTTGACGATAACATACATCTTGACATCTATGATTGTATAACATTTTGGCAACAGCATAAATATTGAATCTGCGATTTGCACAACGTTTTGAAGTGTTGAAATCTACGGTTGCATGAAATTTGTAACATTTTGAAATCTTGAAATCTGTGATTTTACAACATGTTGACGATAACGCACATCTTGAAATCTATGATCTTACAACATTACATACATCTTGAAATCTATGATTTTATAACATTTTGACGATAACATACATTTTGAAATGCATGATCTTATAACATGTTGACGGTAACATACATCTTGAAATCTGTGATCTTATAACATTTTGACGATAACATACATCTTGAAATCTATGATCTTATAACATTTTGACGGGGACCTACATCTTGAAACCTATGATCTTATAACATTTTGACGATAACAAACATCTTGGGATCATTGGTTTTATAACATTTTGGCGATAACATAAATGTTGAAATCTATGATTTTATAACATGTTGACGATAACATACATCTTGCCATCCTTCAGAGCTGCTAACCGTTTTCGCTTGGCGAGGAACATTGCTAATCCATCATTGCGAAGTGGTATTGGCTTCGATTGCAAGTTTAGTATTCACATCATTTTTTCAGTTGATGCAGCGCCAGGGTTGCGACGCATTTTACGCCAAAGGGCCAAAGATCAGAACCACCCGCAGATTTGTCGTGGCATATGTGGTTTGGAGGTGGGGGGGTTTCGAGGGGAGGAGGCGCCGCCGGCCTGCGAATTGGGCGCGCGGTTGTTGCGACACAACGCGGCCGAAGCATGCGACGCAGCATGGCGGAAGCATTTTTGTTGCCACGTTTACGGTATCCCTTGCAGATAATTTGAAATTCCGCCAAGGGTTAGCAGCGCAGCGCAGATTTGGCGTTGCATTTTCGTTTTCATTTTTTGTTTGGGGGCCACGCATCGCACATTCAAAAACATTTTGTTTAATGTTACGTTTGTTTGCGGACGAGAGCAGCAACAGTGGAAGCATTGGAGGCGCAATTCCGACAGATCAGGCCACTGCCACTGCAGGTGACAGATGAGAAAAGCGCACATGCTGAAGGTTTGGGCCAACGCGGGGGGGGGGGCAACGATGAAACCGTGGCCTGCCCCGTCACGATTCCGCGTAGACGCGCGATTTTGCGGGCGTTTGGTAGGACGTGTTCTGACACGTTTTGTGGGTAGTTGGTGGCATTTTATTATCCACAGCGTTTAATTGTCGTCCGGATGATGAAAAGTTGATATTTTTGTATATCCAGTCCCAATTTTGTCACAGGTTTGTCGTTTTTTTTTCACCGTTTTGGGGCAGTGCGTCGTACGTTCCAGGACAATTGTTTTCATGTTTTGTATGTTGTAGGTTTTGTTGTTTGGTGCGGCTTGCACCTGACATTTTGCAGGCAGCCGCAGCCAATGGCGGATGAGCAAGTGCTGCCGGAGATTTGGGCCAAGCCGGGGGGGTGCTGCGGGTGGGGGTGGCTTCTCCCTGAACATGTTTGGCTTGGTCCCCTTCCCTGCCTACAAGTTTGTTGTCCTACTGTAGGTGTTTTTGCCTTCTTTGGCTTTGACCCCTCCGGTTGCATGATGTTTGCAGTTTTTGGTTTCCACTCCTTTGTGTTTATTTATGTCGTTGCTGTTGTGGTTTTCCTGTTTTTAGTGCGTCGAGTGTTTTTAGTGTTGCGCTTTCGTGTGTTCACGATGTTTTTCTAAGGCTCACAGTGATCTGCGGAAGTCGTCAAAAAACTGTGCGCATTGCGCTTCGCACTATTGATCGTGCTCCCGCGCGCTCTGGTCGAGCCTCTGGTGTTTCCTCACTACTTTTTCTTTCGCGTTAATTTTCTGTTGTCAGTCACACTTTTTCTTCGTGAACGTGCAGTGCATCGATGTCGGTGAACCTCAACAAAATGATGGAGCCGTTCGTCCCGAAGAGAAAAGGCAAAGGTTTTGGACAGAACTGGAATTTTGCAGCAGTTCCTCCACCACAGTATTCGTGGCCGGCTGCACAAGTGCCACAGTACCAGAATCAATGGAGCGGTGGCCCGATGAACTCAGATGATGGCCGGAAAGTACGCAGGGGTGTCTACCAACGCAATGAAGAGCTCATCGGTTGCAGGCACCCGTCCAGGAAGGGGATGCCGCATCCCTATGAACAAAGACAGCGAAGCTGAGACACTCACACTGGTGATCATTCGCCGTGGCAATAGCGACGCTGGAGTGGCTGCGAAAATTCGTCTCCAGCAGCTTGTACCGGTGTTTGTTCGCACCAGTTGCGATTGGGACAATTCTTGGATGGCAGCTCAATCCATGGAATCAGCTATCAGCCTTGACGGCGAAGACCTTCGACTTTTGGCAAATCTCATTTCAGACGTGTCCCATGTCACCGAGTCGTACTGCCTGAGACTTAAGTCTGTTGCCACGTTCCTTGGCGAGCATGTTGTCGATCATGCTGGTAACAAGGCTTCCGCTGATGCCGCTGCACTGGCAGCACAGACGGAAGGGGCTTTTCAGAGCAAGCAGAATGAATTCGAGAGCTTGATCCAACAATCACGACAGATTCGCATTCAGCAAATGGAACGACCACCCTCTGCCCTTACACCTGAACAGCAACAACACCACCATCAACAACTTCTCCAACGCCACCAGCAACAACTTCAACAATTGAATGTTGCAGCCAATGCTTCCGGTGCCCAAAGTTCTGGCAGCCAGCCTGTTATGCCACTCCAGAATGATGGTACCCCTCAGTTGTGGTCCCCAAGTGGAACAGGTGGTGCTCCTACGAATCCCTGGCCCGCGGCTGTGCGTCCACCTGTTCTGCGTTTTTTTGTTACCGACGGCTGCAGGTGGTCATTTGGGTCCCGAATGGCAAAGCGCAGCTCAAATGTTTGCTATGTCTCCTCTTCCCCCAGTCCCTGGTGACATGGCCGATTCTGACATGACCGGTGAGGGCCGTGGCAAGGATGGGTTGACAGATGAGGAACGTGCACTCAAAGAGGCACGCATCGGCTGAACCTGTGTTGACATAGCAACCTACCTGAACTGCATGAACATTCGGTTGCCTTCGATGTGGAGTGCCATATTGGAGGAAATCCATTGATTCCATCAAGAAGTCCATTGATTCCAAGTCGATTGTTTACGAAGAATTTGTGGTCGGAGAATTCACTGTGGTGCCATCATTTCCGTGCACTCACCAAGTGCTTGCTCGACGGCACGCCCACCACCGAGCTGCTTCCGTTCATTGCCACTTGGATAGTGGATGCGCTTTACGTGTTCCAGAACCTGACAATGTCTAGAAGCTCCATCGGCTCCTACGACTTGCTCAAGTGCTCCAAGTTTCTTTACTCTGCTCCGTCAGAGATGCAAGAGGAATTGATTTCAGTCAAGACGCAAGCTGAAAAGACGATGTTCTGGGTGATCAATTTGCTGATCCTCTTTGCTAACTATTAGAAGTTCTTTGCAACGCTTGGCATTCTCGAGACGTTTGATTTTCTTTCTCGCAAAGTTTTTGCATTCTGTGTTCTATTCCAAGGTGATTGATGATCCATCATTGCGAAGTGGTATTGGCTTCGATTGCAAGTTTAGTATTCACATCATTTTTTCAGTTGATGCAATTGTTCACAAGTTCTTTGTTGGTAAGTCTTTGCGCACGACTTGGACACGCATGAAGGAGCATCTGGGTTGTCTGTGCTCTCAGAATCGACGAAAGGCAACCAGTTTGCCATGCTACCGTAGTATGCGAGCCGCTGGCCCGACAACATGGACCTTTGCTGTTTTGTGCTCACTGGCATGGCAAACAGGCTATGAGGTTCAGATGCGGGAGCAGAGGTCCATCCATGTCTGCAAGGCTGGCCTCAACATTCCCTATCTCAAGAAATTGCATTTCAACCAGTTTGCTGCTCAGACCATGAAAGAGTTAACTCTTAAAGGTGTTGCTGGTAAGCGTCCTTTTCGCAGGTGCACAGCTGCAGAGTCTGCTGAGAAGCTCATGGCCAACAAGCAGTTGTTTGTTTTTGTTCTCGACAACACGCCCATCAATGCCATTGACATCAGATCAACGCGTGAAGTTGCAGTCAGGCTTCTTGTGGAACCAGATTCTGGTAGGAATTTCATTGCAAGAAAGTGGCTTGCTAGGATTCCCAAGGAGCCTAATGTTGACAATTTGGTGCAGAGCATTGTTCATCACGTGAAGACTCCGTATGTGCGAGGAGTCAACACCATGCAGATTTAGCGTGAAACCATCGGTGCCAGTGTACAGCAGCAGCTCAAGAAGGGTGAAGTTTTTCTTGTGCGCGTGTCCTACGACAAGGCCACCTCTGTGAAGCAACACCTCTCCAATTCAAATAGGTGGAGCAGCTCAATTGACAGTGAAGTGTTCCAGTGCACATGCTCGTTCCTCTAGGAGTTTTTGGTCCACCCCAAAGACAAGTTCAATTTCGACGTGCCAGTTATCCCTCCGCAGTCTCCGAAGCAAGTCGTGGAAGTTGTTGACACCAGTGTTTTTGGTGAATCATTACGCTGCTGCCATGTTTGCGGAAAAGAACACGAGGATGATTCTGTTTGTCCACAGTGTGGCCCGCTGTACATCTTTTGTGCTCTGCCGATGTTTTCCCCGGAGCGCAAGCGGACATGCACGCGGCTAACATTCCAAGAAGCTCAAAGAGAAGAACAGGAAGCTGCACGACAAGAACAAGCAGAGCATGCCCTCAGCAATGATGAGATGATGGCTAAAGCTTCCAGCGAGCTCCCCGCCAGTGGAGGTCGATGGCAACAGAGACCAGACGGACGGTGGACTTTTGTGCCCGAGAACCTCCACGACACTGAGGTTGACAAGGCTTCGCTTGCTCAAGGACAACCCGACGTTGTGCACTTACGAATCTTCTTGAGAGACTCGATGTACCGAGCACAACGGCCACGTGAACAGCAGACAGCCGACAACTCCAGCTGCAAAAGAAGGTCAGGCAGAGGATTCGCCTAGAGCCCGAACTTCAAATTGCTGCCATTGTGCCAACTGAGCAATGCTGAGCTCCGTGCAAGTGCCCGGTGGATTGCACAGCGAAAAAGAGACAAGTGACGTGAACGAAAAATGAAGGCAAGACTGAAGACCCAGACCAAGGGCAAGAAGAAGAAAAAGAAGTCTAGGACTACCAAGAGGCCTGCCGGTATTTCAGGGACCTTCAAGCGACCAGCAGCAATTGTGCTGAAGAGACCAGTCCAGAGTATGCTCATGGCTATCAAAGACGCCCTTGCGACAAACCCAACAGCGGCGAGCTCCAGCCATGAGAGCCCTTTTGCCAAGGCTGGTGTTGATGATGATGATGATGATGATGAGTATTGCTACAACCAGGCCTACTATGGCGGGGAACACGTCATGACAAGCGACACCACCCCGAACAAAGACCCTGACAAAACTACAAAGAAAAGAAGGAGGATAACAATCAAGTCGGCGGACAAGAATGCATCAACGGCGGAGCAAAAACCTGCCCCGAAGAAGCGTCGACGTAAGAAGACCAAACACAAGAAGAACGCCAAGCCGAAGACCAGGAGTACCAAGAAGCAACCCAAAAAAGAGAAGGGTAAGGACAAGAAGCTTAACAAGAAGCAGATGAAGAAGGAGGAGCCACCAGAAAAGCCCAAGGTGACAAGTTCTACGGCACCTGCGCGACCCAGTGGTCTTTCACTTGAAGAAGGGGACGCGTTGGCCGATGACTTAGAGGCTTGGATGTTGTTACCAAGAAGATTTCGGCAATTTCCATCGCCAAATTCTTCTTCTGGTGCTCGCCCTGATGATAAAGGTGATGGCAATGACAAGGATGATGGTGATGATGGTGATGATGGTGATGATGATGATGCGGATGACCACAGGAGAGGACCCCAGCAAGGTAAGCCTACACCAGCAGGAAGCAGTACGTCACTCTCACCAAGCCCAAGTTCACTTACTACGCCAACACTGGACGACAGTGCCCCCTTGGTGCCACCCAAAGGAGTTCAAGGGTCACAAGAGAACGTTTAGGATGGCATCTCAACAGTTTGTCTCGACGATGATTTGCATCAAGCTTGACGCCGCTGTGGACAAATTGCCATTTACACCAAGTGACCCAGAGGACTTGCCACCGTTGATTGAGGTGCCCAGCATCAAAAAGATTCTTGAGAAGTCCCAACCAGTACCTGCACCCAACATGCCTGTGAGTTTTGATCGCACAACAGCGTGGTGGGTCAACAAGCTGGATGCTTGCTACCCTGGCGTTGTGGACACTCAACAGAAGATGTGCCAGAAAAGAATTGTGAAGTTTTCCGGAAGTGCTCTTACTCGCTTGCTTCCAGGCAATTTCAGTACTGACAGTTCCTTGTTGGCGACGTTGCGGAGGACTGTGCAGTCTTTGCTTCACTCAGGCAGCGTTTTTTTGAACCAGCACAAGTTCCTCAGACTCAACGAGTACGCTTTGGGAGACTCCATTGCTGCGCGTCCCCAGGCCACAAGACCGTTTTCATGCCCCAGCACTTCGCTCTTCCGAGAATGGCGCTCGTGGTTGAACCCCCAAACAGTGTGCACACCTTTTGACAAGAACAAGCCGGAGATAGTCTTCAGTTGTCCCCATTGCCACCAGATGCGGTACTTCGCGGTGTTGTTTGCGAAACCTCCCATTATGGCCGTGCCGTCGGAGCTCAAGAAAATTCATGAAGACTTCCAGCAGAGGTATTTGTGGACCAATGCCCTCCCCAAGACCATCAAGATGCACAAGTTCGGGTTTCTTAACATGATGTGGAAAGACAGCTGCTTTGCCAAAGACGACCCCAATTCTGCGACGATTGCAGCTTTTAAGGTGAGGCAGTTGGGAGACTACGCTAAGCATTGCATGCGGAAACTGCTGAGCGCTACGTGCCAAGCTTCGTCGTTCATGCTAATGTCCATTCAGCCCAATAACATGCCTGTAATGAGTGCTTTCCAGGTGATGTAAAAGTTCCGCTCCTTCAATGATGCCATCAATTTTGACCACAGCCCGCAGCTCGCTTCCAAGAGTTTCAAGCTGGACATCAACAATATTATCTTCGGCGAAATCGGGCATGACATCATTCGGAAGGCATGGCAGTGGCTGTTGGCGAGCTGGAAGAGCAAGACACGGAGACAATTCCTGAAGTCGCCGCTTCGGATAACAAAATACACAGACAATAATGTGCAATGTGTTGACAGTGCGTTTCATGGACTTTTGAGACAAGTGTTGTGCAACAATGATGTGCTGAAGCTTTCTACGCGCACGAGCAGGTTTCCTGGCAAGCAGTTCATGTGCCTGCGATCGTGAAGTTTGACATCGAAGAGGGTTTCACAATGGAAGGCAATTCTTTGGTGCGATATGAGACAGGATGCGTTCAAGGTTCACCATTGAGCACTGGCTTGGGAGAGCTTTGCACTGTGTACTTGGAACCAATGAGTCAACCGATGTTTCAAACGTTAGAGGGACAGCTTGGACATGCTGTGCGCTGCAGATGGGTCGATGACATTTTCTATGCCATGGCAGTTCGCAACACTAAGTTGAACCCTGATGCTATCGATGAATTGTTTGCAAACGTTGAGAAACATGTTGTTGGCATTTGCACTGCAGGCAAACTTGAAATGAAAATTGAGTCGGAAACGTTTGGTTTCTTGTCGGGAAAGCAAGTTGCGCCACATGTTGGTTGGCCCAAGACAGAAGCGACGCAAAAGGCGGAAACACCCAAGGAAGCGGTCGATAGTTGTCACTGCCAGGGCAGCGAGGAAGCAAGGAGAGCCCTGCCGACCCCAGGGGGGTTTTCAGGTTCCAGTGTTGAACATCCTGAGACTTATGCTGGTCATCTTTGGCTTGTGCGTTCCCACTCTCTATGTTTCCAACCTCTCATGGAGAAATCTTTTCAAAGTGGATTGTCGGCAAAGCCTGAGGCGGACCATGTTGCAACTGTCGTATCTGAACTCGCGGCTGTATGTGACAAGAGCTCGTCCGGCGCAATCCGTGATTCCTTAGTAGATTCGTGCAAGAAGCTATGGAGAAGTTATTTTCGAAGACACTTCGTGGAGAAGGCTTTGCGGAAGATCAGTTTGAAACACCCTTACCTACAGAATGTGTTCGCTTCCGCCCTGGCGGGGTTTGATGCGGCAAGCGTTGAGTCCACCAGAGCGTCTTCAACAACAACAGGGCCGAGGACCACAAAGACCAGTTCTGCGACAAGGAGCCCATGCAGTTTGAGAACAAGCCCTGTCCCACTTCAAACTCCACAATTCCCACTACGGCCTTTTTGTGAAGAACATGTCGAGGGGCGATTTCGCGACCAAGACCCGCAAGCTCAAGCACAACTACCGCAACGACCGGGTGTAGAGGCGCGAGTTGGAGGACACGTTTGGGAGAAGGGCGCCGTAGACTTGATTGACCGGAACTTGCAACAACGACCGCGACCCCCACAACCACAACGAGGGACAAACGAGAGACGTGTTCAACAAACAGCTGCTGCAAGAGAAGCTTTGCGACGGAACCGGGGGAAGAGGCGAGCGACCACAACGCCTACAACAACAACAACGACCACAACAACCGCCAGTACAGCAACGGGAGCGAAGAACAACGAGATTGAATTGAACCCAAACCAGTAACGGAGGGTGACGAGACTTTTGGCGAAGCAACTGGCAGACGACAGGCGCCAGCAACTGACCACATTAACCGCGACGACCGCAACCGACCACAACGACCCACAACGACCGCAACGGCCGCAACGACCACCGCAACCACAACGACCACAACAGCCATAGCAACCGCAACGACCCCAAACAATTGCCCGAGACGAGAAGGAAAACAAGGCCATGGAGAACACAAACCCGCGAAGGCGGGTGACACGACTCTTTGCGAAGCAACTGGCCGACGACCAAGACCAGCCACAAAGGAACGCATGACCACAACAACCGCAACGACCACAACAACAGCAACAACCACAATTCCCACAGCAACAATTAGTTTGACTGGAGACACTTCGCTGCAGTCATGCTTTTGACTTGGAACCCGACACCTGCGCACGAAAGTAATCTGAGACCACCATGACAAATTCAGGTTCGTCATGTTTTTAACCTTTTCTTTTGCATGTTGCGAAGCATGTTTCTTGAGCATGTTGATTTTTGTATTGGTTTTCGGCAAATTGTCGTTTGCGTGTAGCACAGTGGTTCAAAGAAGTGCGATTGTGTGTGGCATTGTTTGTGAGGTTCCAGTGTTGAATTTGCGGCCGGCTGCAGGCCGGATGCGGAATTTGCGGGAATCAGCGGTCACGGCGGAGACTGCCAGAAAGATGGGGGGTCCAGTTTACCAAGGGATGTTTTCAGGCGCCAGTGTCAAATTTGCGGCCGACTGCCCGCTGGAGGCAGCATTTGCGGAATTCAGCGGTCGCTGCGGAGGCGGCCAGCAAGCAAAGGGAGCCCGGCCAACCGAAGGGAAGTTTTCAGGTTCCAGTGCAGAATTTGTAGTCGATTGCCAGCCGGAAGCGGATCGTTCTTTGCAAGAAGCACAGCCTTATCATTTTGTTTGAACGAATGGTTTGGTACACCCAGGAACAAGTTAATGTAGTTAAGATGACGATGTCATCATTTCGTTCGGGGTGAAGCCGGTGCTACATTGAATTCAATTGAATCAAACCGCATTTCATGGCATTCGGTTGGTTCCGTTTGCATTGCGTTTGGTTTCGCAGCAGTTCAAATGAACTCAATTCATTCCAATTGAATTGATTTCAATCAAATTCAATTGGATTGAATTGCATTGGGTTGCATGGGCACTGGACAGGAATTCGAAGCCGTTGTTTTTTTTATTTTGTTCATTAGGTTCTTTGCATGATTTGGTTCATTTGCTGGTGTCAAGGAATTGTTTGCTTAGATGCTTTTGTTAATTCGTCCGTGGGTGGCTTATCGTTTTGCAGTTCACTGTGGTAGTTGTTTGGCAGTTGTTTTGCAATTGTTCGTGGGTTTCCTGGTAAATTGTTTTGCATTTGTTTTGGCACTCATGTTGCCGTATGTTTTTGCAAGCAAAACGTTTTATGTTGTTTTGCTTTATTTCCGTGTGCTTGTTGTAATTTGTTATTCTGCAGCGGGCTGGACCGTTTGAAGGTGGCGATAGCTCTGGGCAGAGGTTGTCTCATGAAAATAGTGTTGCACAGCGGTGACGGTGTCATTGTAAGACAGGGGGAGCCAGATGTGATTTATCTCGCACGTTAGGTTGGAAGATTTTTTGTTTTTTTGTTGGAATTGTATCTTGACCAAGCCTTTGGGACAGGCGCCCTGTCGCTTTCGGCGTATGTCTCATGAAATGTTGCAATGTTAGGCTCTGCAGGGTTAATTTATTGTTTGTTTAAATTTTGAATACTTTCATCCGTCTGGTTCCCATATGCTCATTTTTGTTTTTATTTGCAGCAGATCTGCCATGAACTCACATTTTAATAAACATAATGCACTTACCTGATCTTGGGGCTGGACATGGCGCAGTTCTGTAGGAGAAGCGTGCGATCAGCTTGTGTGTCGGGTTGGGGTAAGCATTGTCGGTGCAAGTTGGGAATCACCATTACGACCAGGAAACGTAGAACGCGATCCGCGATGAGAGGCTGAACGTGGTGGTGTGCACAGCATGATTCGAGATCTTCCGCAGATGTTTCAATTTACGACAGTGTTTGGGTTCTTGCGTGTTTCTGATATGTGGCGTGATGACGCAAATGTCTTTTGCATCTTGAAACATATGGTTTGCATGCGCGTGCGCTGTTTCAGTCTCATTTTGTTTTAGTTTAGACATCGCATGGCTGCGGGTATGGCGAAAGATCGCAGATGTTGCGAGGATGGAGTGCAGAGGCGTGACCATGCTCAGTTTTGCAAAAACCTTTCCATATGCATTTGTTGCATGTTGCTGTTGCTGCCAATTGCGCTGTTTGAAGGTGGGTGCCGTTGTCGCTGCCACGCTGCTATCTCTTTAGTTTCTGTCGCTGGTGTTGCGACTGTTCGCTTGATGTTTTTGTCGCCCCTGGCCAGCCAGGGGTTGTGTGCATGCGTTGGTGCATGTCGCAAACGTGCAGATCTGATATGCGCATTGCGTGTTGGTGGGCTGTTCTCTTCGTTCGCTTAGGTGCGTTTTTGCACGTTGAAAGCTTTTTTTGACGAATTGCTGTTCCATTCTGCAGCGTACATTGGTTCTGGTATGTGCAGGCAAGAGCATCGCGAGCATTTTGCAGATGTGTTTGCAATTGCTAGACGGATTGCGGTTTGCGTTCGTATTGGATTGTTTTGCGTGTCGTTTCAGTATTGGTCACAGATTCTCGTGTGCGTTGCGTCGCGTTGCTGTTTGCTGTACGTCGCATTGCTGCATGTGCAAGTCAGTGGTGGTGTACATGTTTGTTGCGGTTTGCAATTTGCTTTTGTTGTTCGGATTGGTATGGGGTTGCGAATTGCTGTTGTGCTCCACTTGTCCCGGAATGCATTTGTGTATTGCATCGTTGTTTTGTTTGCAGCACGTTTGTTTCGCATACAGTAGTTGCCCTTCGTTGCAATTACCAGTGTAGATGTTGCTACTTGTTGGTGTTTTCATCATTTGTTGCTCTGTCTTTTTGTTTTGCGTTTGTGCACATGCCAGCGTTTGCGCTCCTGTGATAGTGTGTGTCACACGGGCATCGCGTTTTGTTGCAATTGGGCTCCATGGTTTTTGCAATGCTTGTGCCATGATTGGGCATTTTGCTCAGCATGTTGTTTGTCACCAGTGTGGACATTGTGGTTCGTGCATTGTTGCACTGTATTGGATGCAGTTTTTTTCATGTTTGAAGTGCTTGTCGCATTTGACAGAGTCGTGACGTTTGCTCTGACACTGTTGCAGTGGTTCCGTTCCCCTTAGTTGTGATACAGAAAGATGAGAGCTTCGATTCAGAGAGTGGAGAGCTGCGATGCATGCACAGAGAAGTCCGCGCTTCTGACTCCAAGTTCTACAGCCAAAACAGTCCACGAAAAGACAGTTGCCAGTGCGCATCAAAAGTCCTTGGCCATTACGGTCCTCACAGACAGATGCGACAACAACACCAGCAGATGCCAAAAAGCATGTCACAGCATGCGCAAATGTTTCGCCGAGGCATCCATTTTATTTGGCCACGTTCATTGGTCACATTACTGCGACCAACCCGTTGGCGTCCAGAGCGCCATCCCCCCCGCATCGAATCTTTGGCGTTCTTTATGCCATTCAGGTTACCTAGACACTCGTACCCAATCGCATATTCCAAATGCATTTGGCATGCTTCTGCGGTTCGCTGCTGCGGGTTAGCTGCTCTTTGCTGGTTGCCTGCTGGCTCCTGAGAGTTCTCAGAGTCTTCGGCTGCGTCGCAGCTATTAGCTTCGACGCTTAAATAGACGTGTTGCGGTTTTCTGCCAGAAACAGACTGAACCTAGGAGTCTTTCGCGTAATAGAATCTCACACGACGGGTTCGACAGAAAGTTCTAATCTGCAGGAAATGGCGTGCGCGCAACACGAGAACAAGCAACGATGCCCCACGTAAGTCGTCGTGCCGATTATCAGGTTTGTGGGGTACCATCAGACCTTGGAAACCCCACGCCCTGAGATGGGAGCCTAATCTTGCTTTTCCGTCCAGCGCAGAGCACGCCACACTGATCGAAATGCACCCAACAATTATAATGTTTTGATATAATTAAAAAACATGAAAACTGAGTTCTTATTGAGCCCGATGTGACCGTAGGCCTTGCCAGCACAAATGCCCCAAGAATTGCATGGAAGTTGACATCTCGCACGCCAGATAGGATAGACAGATTTCATGAAAGCACGCGATTGTGGCCAAACCCCCTCGAGAGATTCTTCGGAATTTCTCACATTTTGGAAAACTGTTCCAAGGTGTAACGGACGCTCTGCACGACGCGACCATTTACCTCCCAGAGAACATGGGCTGATCATCACGACTTCATTGGGATTGTTTTAAAAGGGGCACAGTCCGCGCCAGAATTCGCTCTCTCGTTGTCGCATGGTCCGCTTGCTGACCAAACAATGCTACCTTGAGGACCAACCGCACGAAGTACAAAGGCAGAGAGCATTCGCTCACGCTTTGCAGCTCACGTTTGTTAGGCCATGGGTAAATAGTATCACATATGTTTCATCCCAGAATGCAGTCATTCAGCAACATACGCCAATTTGGGGCATCCGTGAGCCTTGTATCGTGTGACATCCCTACACGTATTGATTTCAGAATTGTTGTCTTGACAGATTTTGCGAAGTGTAGTGCACAGCATGTTGTCCACGACTACGCAT
>Ga0099797_100620_pt1 | contig 22444 bp, 24 predicted proteins | sample Uncmet_Sort48C_1_FD_89871 | JGI IMG/M metagenome (GOLD analysis project Ga0099797, IMG submission 89871) | Marine eukaryotic communities from CALCOFI LINE 67, Pacific Ocean - C012_Sort48C_1 | ecosystem: Environmental > Aquatic > Marine > Oceanic | place: Pacific Ocean: Monterey Bay | collected...
CCTGAACGCCTTCCATCACTTGCTCAGCCCTACGCTTACTCAGCCCCATCCGCGTAGCCTCACACGGCACCTCGCTCCCACGGCGCCTGCCTGCGCTCTCCTCGATGAGGGGCAGGCATTGAGGTCCATGTGCCATATGCATCATGCATAGTAGAAATTTATTTACGCCTAACGAGCACGCGCGTGTCGCCAAGACACAAAATCACAGCACGGAAGTGATACATGGCACGCATGACACGTCGCCAAGAAAAAGGCCGGCACGGTTCTCATACGTGACAGACATGAGGCTTTGCGTTTATTGTGGTGCACGAGAGAATATTCCGAAGAGGCTGTGCGTTTATTGTGGTGCACGAGAGAATATTCCGAAGAGGTCGTGCTTTTATTGTGGTGCACGAGAGAATTTCCGAAAAGAGGAAGTCGTGAGTCCGTTGCCGGTACATAAGAAGCTGGATCCTGATGAACAATTAAGGTCAAAGTGGGTTTCTTCGTGATGTTGTCGATGGCAGAAGTCGTATATATCTCGGGAAATGCCTTCCGTGGACTGTGCTGACTACCACCGACCGCCTTCTCATGGGCGCTTCGATATCTGCTGGTGGCAAGTGCGCCACGTGCGCAGAGAACGTATGCATGCGCGTTATACCACATCGCAAGTTGTAGCAGAGAATGCAGACGCTTGCATAGGTGTGTGGCAGGGTTTGGAGGCTTTCACGAGATAGAGGTCGGGGATGTGACAGGTTTTAGACATGACGGATGCAGAGACGATGTGCGGAATTTCTCTGGTTAGGAGGCTTTCACCAAGGAAGGGCTAAGCGGTGTGACAGTATTGGACACTCTCTCCAGTGTCCTCGATATCGCCGTGAGCGCCGCTCCCGATTCGCCACTGGAGACTTGACCTGGGAAGGGCACGGCGTTGTGCAGCGGGCCTCTGATCACGCAAACCGACGAGTCTGAGCCGAGGATGGGCTGGGGCTCGAGCAAATGAGGAGAGTTCGGGAGGGGGGCATATACGCTCGGGGAGAGGGGGCGGTCAAGAGGTGCGCCAGCAGGAAGACGAATGCGGAGAGAGGAGCTGGGTCGCATGAGAAGAGGGTGAAGGGTACGTTGCAGTTGGCCAGTTGCCAATGAAGGTGACGGTGCAAACAACGAGAATTTCACCGTTATCATTCGAACCGACTGTGCTAGTTGTCTTTGGGAGGGGAGGGGCGGTGACGGCAACGCGGGTGAATGTGCAGGCGTCCAAGGAGTGCATACATGCCACACCAGGCCGTAAATGAATAAATGAAATTCTTAATGCGCATGGAGTCTGCACGAAACATTAGGGTTAGGGTTAGGCTTAATGCGCTGGAGCGCGGAAGGCGTGCATTCGAGTCTGCACGAAACACGAGCGGCCATGGTGCATGCACGAGTTGGGCTGCATCAAAGGTCATCTTGCCTCGAAACACGAGCGGCCATGGTGCATGCACGAGTTGGGCTGCATCAAAGGTCATCTTGCCTCGAATTCACGTGGTGTCCCCGCATATGGTGAATTGACGGTTACCTCACACCATGCATGGTTAACTGATGGTCACTGTACATGTTGGATTCGTTGTTCCTATGCTACTATGCATGTTGAATTGATTGTTGCCACACCATCTATGGTGCATCGCGGTACATCTATGGCGCATGCTCACTGCCTGTGGCACATGCTCATTGCCTGGATTATACGAGGACTAAGCTTGGTGCAGATAAACGGCAACAGGCATGCCGCCGTACACGGCGAGGCACCACAGAGCAAGCTACTGCACACAAACTCGTTCATAAGGCATTATTAAGCGAAAGCCCGAAATGCAAGGAAGGCGCATTTGTGAGGGAACGCCCGACAGCCAGTGAGCACGTTCATGTCGCTTGATGACAACACGAGACTATTAAGACAAGTAGCGCACGCAAGCAAACAGCTTGCTGCGTGCGACACGCAATGGGAGAGGTGGGGCACGGGGGCCATATTGAGGGCAAAGCGGGTTTCTTCTTGATGTTATGATGCAAGTCTTGTTTAGGAAGGTTTCGTTTCTTTGTTCCCGAGGGCAAGCCAATCGACGACATGTATATGCCAATCGACGATATGACATATACGTATGCGTGTACGGCATTGCGACGAGGACCTCGTAGCCATCGCCTTGGGAGTGCTCGCTATGTTGCACGCACCACTCCACGCGCTCCGACGGCGCATTCAGCTGCCACGGGCCACATCAGACTGTGGAGCTGAGAGGAGAAGATGTCATGGCTCGAGGCGAGACGACTCAGTAGCTCGCGTGCGTGGCGTGTACACATGGCCCGCTGCACCGTCCGGCTCGCGTGCATAAACACATGCGCCGCAGCACCGTCTGGCGCGCGTATGTAAACACATAGCCCGCTGCACCGTCCGGCTCCCGTGTATAAACACATGGCCCGCTGCGTGTCCGGCCTGCGTGCATAAACACATGCGCCGCAGCACCGTCTGGCGCGCGTATGTAAACACATGGCCCGCAGCACCGTCAGAGCGCGTCCCTCTTTCCGTGGCTACCAGGGGAGCCTGTGATGGAGGCCATGCGCGTGCTCCCTGCGGGTGGCTAACAAGCGAGTGCCATCCTGCCATACAGCTGACAAGCGCGCACCATCATGTGTCTGGCTAACAAGCGAGTGTCATCCTGCAATACAGCTGACAAGCGCGCGCCATCATGTGTCTGGCTACCAAGCGAGTGTTATCCTGCAATACAGCTGACAAGCGCGCGCCATCATGTGTCTGGCTACCAAGCGAGTGTTATCCTGCAATACAGCTGACAAGCGCGCACCATCATGTGCCTGGCTACCAAGCGAGTGTTATCCTGCAATACAGCTGACAAGCGCGCGCCATCATGTGCCTGGCTACCAAGCGAGTGTTATCCTGCAATACAGCTGACAAGCGCGCGCCATCATGTGTCTGGCTACCAAGCGAGTGTTATCCTGCAATACAGCTGACAAGCGCGCACCATCATGTGCCTGGCTACCAAGCGAGTGTTATCCTGCAATACAGCTGACAAGCGCGCGCCATCATGTGCCTGGCTACCAAGCGAGTGTTATCCTGCAATACAGCTGACAAGCGCGCGCCATCATGTGTCTGGCTACCAAGCGAGTGTTATCCTGCAATACAGCTGACAAGCGCGCGCCATCATGTGTCTGGCTACCAAGCATGCCCACTCCTACGTATCCGAGCATCACGCGCACACCACGCTTGAAACAACCACCAAATGAGTAATGTCATATAATCATGGGCACGCGACCAAGCGGGTGGCATCCCACATATGGCCGCCACGCACATTCCGTCCCACATATGGCTGACAAGTGCGCTCATCCTCGCATGGTCGCCTCGACCAGCTGAGTGCATAGCTAACGGTGAATCCGCGATTATATCGCATGGACAAGCATATCGAGGTCCATGATTATATCGCATGGACAAGCATATTGAGGTGTATCTACAATCTTCAGGTGGTCTATGTATGGACAAGCATCCTAGAGCTCATCAACAAGCATGGCGAGATCTATTGGTAAACATAGTGGAGTCTACTTATGGACAAGCATGGTGAAGTTTTCAATGACAGCGTATTGTAGCTGCCATACGTGGGTTTATAGGTGCGCTTGGCCACGCCATGCCAGGGGCACCCAGCTCCTTCGGCGCCATCCGTGGCAGGCGGTACGTACCCTGTCCCAGTGGCGCAGACCACCCTCTTAGTTTGTGGAACTGAGGGGTGGCCGTGAAGCCTCGAAGGGTCGTCTCCCAATCCCCCCTTAGCTTGTGGAACTGAGGGTTGGCCGTGAAGCCTCGAAGGGTCGTCTCCATTCATCGTCGGCTTGAATGGTACGCGGGGCCACTGCCACTGCAGTGGGCCGTATGAAGAGACTGTCACTGCGACGGATCAAAACAAAAAGTCTGATGAGTACACACCGTTTGAGACAAATGTGACTAGCGACTATTGCGCGTATCAGCTGACCGTGGCTGCTGCTAAGATGGATCTCAAAGAATACCTCCGGCCATTCGATTGATGGCACTTTGAGTCGCTACTGTTGATCGAGACTTGTCCCGGACCCAGTCCATGCCGTTAGGACTGAAGCCCCCTCCCTATCGTAACCACCGACCCCCTCACATCCATACAGACCGCCCTCGTCAACGTATTGTTATCCCACAGCCGATTCAGATTGGGCAGGGAGGTGACGATACCTCGTGGTGTCGGCCGCGAAGAGGATACTGCAAGGAGGAGCGAAGGAGCAAAACATGAGAATGAGAGAGGCGTGGGCACATCGTGCATAGAGAACACTGCAGAGGTGAGCGAGTGAGACATCCCATGCACAGGAGACACTGTAACTAAGCCAGACAGAAGCGCTCCAACGGCTAAGTCTCCCACAACGGCTAAGTCCGGTCCACGCCGCCAATTTATTCAAAGTCGCGCCGGCAAACAAGCGACCCGATCAAGGTTCTACCTTGCTCGATTATACATCATAGAGCCGGCTTCCATCAGCACTGGTGAAATAGTGCATGGTACTTTCGTGCGCCTCAAAGGAGATTGCTCATTGACTATCGGTTAAAGACAAGACAGCACAGAATGCTTTCGGTGGATCCCCCATAAACGTCAAGCCTTCACAACACCACGGCGCCTCAAACGTGCTTGACAGCCAAGCAGTAATGCTCTTTCCATATCAGGGACACGGGCACTTGGACATGGCGAAGCACGCATGCGGACATGGAAAGGGTGCGGCTCGCCTGGGGCTGCCTCAGCGTTGTCTCTCCTCGCAGCGGGACGTGATGCCGGCGGTGGGTGCTGTGGGGATGCAAATCCATCAAATCGCGTGCACCAGCGACCAACAAAGCTACGCGACTACTTTCTACGCGCGTTGATAAGAGAACCCAGCGTAGCCCTATTTAACGCAACCCTTTGTGAAGGAGAAGAATGCAATTGTGCGTGACGGAAATGTTTACGAAGAGGGAAGCGTAACATTCGGGCGGGCGAAGATGGGCCGTTGACTGACGCAGCAGATCGTCATGCCCCTCTTGCGCACAGCATTGCACGACCAAAGGCGTACATTGAGGGCATGAGTGGCAACTCGGGCCACCACAAGGCCATCAAAGCTCCTCGGCCAAGCATGCGGGAGGCACCACAACGCCATCAAAGCTCCTCAGCCAAGCATGCGGGAGGCACCACAACGCTGATTAGTCAAGACTCAGACCCAACACTGGCCCTAACAATCTCCGAGCCGTTGGTCCGAGCTCTAGGCCTAGCGGTTGGGCGTCTCAGTCTCTGGACCTAACGTCTGCGCTGCTGCTACTCTTACATTCAACCAGATAACCGCGCTGCTGCTACTCTTGATGCCCGTCCAACTCAGGACCAAGTGCCTGGTGCTACTTTTGCCGTTAGTCCGGCTCGGGACCAAGTGTCTGTTGCTACTCTTGCCGTTAGTCTGGCTCTAAACCAAGTGCCTGGTGCTACTCTTGCCGTTAATCCGGCTCGGGACCAAGTGCCTGTTGCTACTCTTGCCGTTAGTCCGGCTCTAAACCAGGTGTCTGGTGCTACTCTTGCCGTTAGTCTGGCTCTAAACCTAGCCGGCCTTATTTTTCTGGTCATGCACTGCTGCGTTGCCTATGTGAGGTGCAGCACGGTCTGCACAAAGTGGACCTAGGGCCAGCAGCAGTCAGGAGAGTGACACAACAAGCCGTCGTAGAACAATCACAGGCGATGGCCAACATTCCAGCGATGGTGATAAGCGCGACTGACCAATGCCAGATGTGCTGATAATACCCTTCGCGCGACTTGTCTACCGACATCCTTAAGCGTGCTTAGTGTAAGCAATACCAAGCAATGCGAGAACTTCTTCAGCCACCTCGCAGGAAACACAGATCAACAGAGCATGAGCATCGCGACGGAGTACAGACTGTACATGCCGGTGTTTACGGCAAATCAGTCACAGCTTGCAGCCCACCGAGCCACTGAAAAGCTGGGCTTGTGGCCGGCGAGGCGTGGCTCATTCTAGCACCGGTGAAAAGTGATTTAAGGTCAAAGGTGGTTTCTTCTTGATGTAGTTGACGACACGCGTACTGTTTGTCTCGGAAGTTGTCTTTGTGGGACTGTGTTGGTGATGAATACCAACGATGCTTTGAGAACTTCTGCTGGTGCTGCTGGAGCTGAGTGAGACTCAATACAAAGCGCTTCGTGTACGTAGAGCATGTACGCGGCGAGGCCACATCTTCACGCTGTGCCGGGGGCAGGCGAAAGTACGTGCGGATAGGAGCGAGGGAGAGGGCGTGCCGCTCCTGCCCCCCTCTGGGTGGTCACCGGTAAAGGCCGCCTGCAGAGAGCACAAGAGATGCCGGGATAGTCTTCACGCACTTGTCTGATGCTATTGTTGACAACAACAATTATTCTACACTGCCACTGCCACTGCCACAAGAAGGCGTGTCCGGCAAAGTTATTGCTACGAAAGCGCTCTTGCGGCACTCTCCTGCGACAACAAGCGCTGGGCCGATGTCGTTGGTTGAACGGCAAGGGCTGTCTAGCTGTCTAATGCTATCGATGTCGCAAAGCCGCTTGTCCTGCAGCATTCGTGGTAGTGCAAGGCCAAGGCAGGGGCTTCGCAGTATTGCAGCGAGCCGGAGTGCCTGACATCATCAGGAAACGAACAAAGCAAGCAGCCTCCACACAGAGTATCTTGCTGGCTTACTTGAGATTCGCGTGATGTACATGTACGCCCTGCTAATGGCACTCTTACTTGAGTTTCGCGTGATGTACATGTAGACTCTGCCAATGGCACTCTTACTTGAGCTTCGCATGATGTACATGTACGCCCTGCCAATGGAACTCTTACTTGAGATTCGCGTGATGTAGCCATGATGGGCACATGATGATGGTCCTATACTAAGGGGTTCAGCCCCACACGTAAGGGGTGTAGCCACACACACACGGGATTTAGCCACACGCACACAAGGAATTCAGCCACACACATAAGAGAGATTAGCTATACACATAAGGGATTCAGCCACACACATAAGAGGTTAGCTACAAACATCAGGGATTCAGCCTCACGGATAAGGGATTCAGCCACACACATAAGGGTTTTAGCCACACGTTAAGGGATGTAGCCACACACTAAGGGATTTGGCGACACACATATGGGATGTAGCCACACACATAAGGGATTCAGCCACACACATAAGAGATTCAGCCAAACACGCATAAGAGATTCGGCCAAACGCATAAGGGATTTAGTCACACACTAAGAGATTCAGCCACACACTAAGGGATTTAGCTACACACACATGAGGGATTTAGCTACACACATAAGCGATTAGATACACACATAAGGGATTCAGCCAAACACATAAGGGATTTAGCGACACACATAAGGGATTCAGCCACACACACATAAGGGATTCAGCCACACACATAAGGGATTTAGCGACACACATAAGGGACCGAGTGCTCTGAACAGCATCGCTCGCTGAGGACGCAGAAGCTGACTCATTTGCGGAAGGCTGCGGCAAGGCGATAAGGAAGTTAGAAACCCGTTCCACGGAGAAGCTGGGCGGGTGAATCGACGAAGCTCAGACGCATAGGCATGGCGAAGCTATGAGGTTAATCTCAAAACGCCACAAGCACTGATCCGCCTACGCCTGTACACGTAGATGGAAGAGACGGAGTCAGGCACTAATTTCTTTACATCATATCATTCCTCTTCTACGCATTCTCAACCACAGGATGATTTTCACAAGTCCCATCCGATAGCAAGTCCGAGGAGCAAGCGAGCGTGCGAGGGAGTTCCCTGTCAACATCGGCTTTCTCGCTGGTGGCTTTCACCTTGCCACCCGCCAATAGCACTTACTTAACCTCCACGGTGTCGATATCTTGCTGTTCCCCCCTCATGTTGCTTCTGTGCTCATTTGCTTCTCTGCTCACTTGACTCCTACCTCATCACTCACCTCGCCTCGTCACGTGCACTCCTCTCATGTCTCGACCCGATCTCGCAAGCCCTCAGCACCATTCAAAATAAATCATGTGGCCATTGCTGCCGTTGCTTCACTTTCATACTCCACGCAGAGCGCACATTCCCTGATTTTTAGCATCGTCACCTAGCACTTCCTGGCACAACCGGGTACGTGCTAGCGCAGCCGTGCACAATGGCATCGAGCTCCGTGCCCTGTGGGTACCCCAAAAAGTGTGCCATGCCACAACGGCGCCTCTGGTGACGCTGCAAGCGCTTTCTTCTTCTGCTGCTGCGCTTTCCGCGCCCTCGCTGCTGCCTACGAGGAGAGGCAATTGCCACGTGAAACTGCCTTTTACAAGTGGTGAGTGCTCAGTCGAGTCAGGTGGTGGAGGGCGAAGGGGTGGATGCCAGGTGAGGTGATGGAGGGCGAAGGTGTGCTGCCTGGTTAGGTGATGGAGAACGAAGGTGTGCTGCCTGGTTAGGTGATGTAGGGCGAAGGTGCAGATGCCTGGTTAGGTGATGGAGGGCGAAGGTGTAGATGCCTGGTGAGGTGATGCAGGGCGAAGGGGTGATGCCTGGTTAGGTGATGGAGGGCGAAGGAGTGGATGCCAGGGTCAGGTGATTCATGGCAAAGCAACGCCAGGCCTCGGTTTCTCGCCCTCTCGTAAATCGGCATTTTTATGTTACCTGACACGGGCTGTATATCCCGGACCCGGCGTTGGTCCTAACATAGACCGCGTCGTCATCGCGCCGAATAGCCCCTGATCAAGGCCTAGGTTTTCACCCCCACCAGTAACTTGTGCTGGCCGCGGACACTTGTTCAGCACCCTAGGCACAGACCCAGTCGCAACATACAATCTGCGATGCGGACTGTGTGTGCCCATTTCGGGCGTCCGCGCCTTCGTGAAAGTGGCGTATGTAGCGGGCCGTGCGACTCCCGGCAAGGCCTCATGTCCTCGAGGCTCCCTTCGCTGTATCTACGCTCTGCAGTTTGGGTGTGCAACCATGTATTATCTTTTGACTTAAACGGCTTTTGGCTCATATGTGTGAGTGAGAAAAGCAGCATTTTGCTGACTTGATTGTCACGTAAGGCGATGCATATTACGGGAGTGAGCACGCAAAGTTTACGACACCACGATGTGGAGATATGCTTGCGATGCTGAGAAGAAGCGATGCGTGCGTTACGGCTAGGGTTGTTCCAGGCAGGTCATCCTTTGCACGCATTTCCGATGCCCGTGCCTGAGGAGAGTGCGCAGCGGTGAGTCGCAGAAGTTAGCGCACCAACTACTACCGCGGTACTGATACTGAAGATGTTCATGTAAAAGACGACAGTCTGGAACCTGCTTTTGCCGTTATTGCTGTGAGCTGATATGGATTCGGTCGCGCTACCTGAAGTGAGAAACGAAGCATTGCCATCCTACCTGCTTCGTGTCTGGGCCACATGACACCATCCCCGCAGCTCGCAGGTGTCGCCATGCCACTCATGCGAAAATATCCCGCGGGCTTAAGTGAATGCGATACTGGTAGCAGGGGAAGTGACAGTCTTTCATTTATCCACCGCGAGCCAAAACTACGGTGCTTCGTTGCCAACGAGAAAGTCGAAGATCTCGAGAGTGTTAATGGCTGCCATTTTCTTACACGTTTACCATCCCCTGCAACCATTCAGCTGGAATTTGCTGTCGAAAAAGCCCGCCGTACACGCTTCAGTTTGCCGCACGCACTTCTTCTGATTTTGTTAAGGGTTACATCTCCGCTTGTCGTTGACAATCTTGATGTTAAGCTGCGCGTGCTGATCACGAAAGAGTTTGGTCGCGCCATCGGCATTGGAAGATGAGCCACACTATGCTACGCCTGCTTCCTAAGCCACACTATGAGACGCCTGCTTTCTGACAGGAACACTACCTCAACTCACTTTCACTCACTCCAGCATGTTGCCACCTCGCCCAATGCCTCGAACAAACGAAATGCATACTATCATTTTGAGTATATGTAATGCCAATAGGGCATACCTCGTTAGCTGCCAGTCTAGCCGCCTTCGCCCGCTGCAGCTCGTCCTGCGGCAGAACGATAGGTATTGGCGGCAGCCAACGAGCGTCACGGAACCAAGTGACCGCTTGCTTGAGCCTGTGACGAAAACAAAGCCATGCCTCGTGGTTGGCAGAATGAATGCCAGTGACTTTTAGTGTCTGTGTAACGAAAACAAGGGACGCCCGCGTAAGCTTATGTGGCATAACGCCGGCTGTAGAGCTCCACTATGGCCCCGCTCTATTTAAATCGAGGGCTGCACCAAGGGCTGGGCAGCAGCGTGCATCGCCTGAAGGAATGACGTGCGAAGGCCTCCATAGAACAGAGTATGCCGTAGCAGTCGCTCAGCATGTCAATCGCTGGATTTTCGGGGCAGCGTATGATCAAAGGCACTTGGCGTAGATCACGTATTCCGCGTCAGTACTGACATCGCAGACATCCACGTCGGTATTGCATCCAGCACGTACATCCCGAGGATGGAAATCTCCTTCTCGCGTACATCAATGGAAGACTCCTGCTCACGCACATGGATGCAAGCCCCCTGCTCATGCATAACCCGAGGATAGATGCCTCCTGCTCTTTGGCTTTGGCGTCCTCCGCCAGTTTCTTCTTTCGCTGAGCCGCTACTCGGCGCTGAGCCTGCAAAGCAGGGTGTTCACAAGGGATTGCGGCTGGCATTATCAATAGCTCACCTCGCTCAAGCAGTGCACTCCAATTGGAGTGGGCAAGTGCGGATAGCGCACTCCACTCACGTGGGGCGTGGAGTTCGTGAAATAGGTACCTGGCTGGCCAAGCTGCTGCCATCGCTTTCGCTTCTGGAAAAGAGTTGGAGGGTTGATGTTGGTGAAGGAATGGTACCAACGTCACATGCGATCGAATCATGACGATGCACAAGAGTGACCTCAGCATGAGATGCTGCATCACTGTGAACAAGAAGCATGCCACGCATGAGAATCAGCTACTGCGTCACTATGAGCAAAATTGTGGCACACATGAGAGTCAGATGCTGCGTCAATGGGCACAAGCACCAGCGACGTCAATGTGCACAAGAAGTATACCACGCACCAGAGCCCCATGCTGCGCCATTGTGAAGCAGAAGCATGAGAAGCATGGGGGAGGAAGCAGTGTCGGATAGCTATGGCAAGTATGTTGGTGCATGAAACGAAACGAAGACAACTATGGACATGTGCTCAGGCGATGGGGCAGCACTCGCACTCGCACTTGCACATGCGGACGGCGACTCATAATCTACGCGTGAGTAGAGAGGGCAGAGATCGAGGCCAACACATGACTAGGCGAGGGGGCAGCGCATGCTCAAACCGTATGAGTCTGCAAGGGCGAAGCACTCACGGACAAACTATGACTGACTGTGCGAGAGGGAAGCACTCAAAACCAAAAGCATACGAGTGCGAGAGGACAGAACTTGCGGGCACACATGAATGCCAACGGACTAACGGATGAAGCTCACGGGCGAGGGCCTTTCTTGACGAAGCCGCTCGTCTTCGCGAGCCTTTACTTCGTTGGACCTCTGCAACAGGTGTTCATGTGGCATCCCTTGCACATAACGCATCGTCACCCTATCGGGATGTGCATCTCGCCTCGCCTGCAACCTGCACACATGATAATGGCAAAGCATTTCACGCTGCCCTCCTTTTTTCATTCGCGTACCGAAATCGACTGAACACTAAAGGAATTCATTTTCATGTGTGCGTTGCAGTCTTCATCGAGGAAACAAAAAGTGCGTGAGTCAAAGTATTTATTGAGTAAGAAATAACAATCATTTGGGATGGCAGCGTGTACCCTCAATGACACACTGATTCTGAATGGAGTACGCAAGATTTGAATTCGATATTGAAATATATCCACACATTGCAGGATTGGAGGCCATCATTAGTTGTTGATGAACTTGTGAATGGCACGTGTTGTGTCCTGCTTTTGGCTTAACACAGGAGGCCATCATTAGGCCTGCACGAGTTCTGTCATGCATGGCTCGTTGGTACTTGAATCGAGCTCTGGGTGAGCCCATTCGCGTGCTGTTTGCAACACACGCGACGAGTCGTGACGCTTGACACATCGGAACTTCCTACGCAACGGCTGCATTGTTGATGTGCTATCTTCCCTTGCACAGGCGCATAATCCTCTCGCGTTCAATCCTTCTCCGTCTGTAAAGTGATTGCAATTGTGCCCCCATCACTTGAGCGATACATAACCCCACCCAATTGCACTGCACGCCTTTCACTGCACTGTTGTGCTTTCACAGTACCGATGCCGTCGCCAATGAATGTGGATGAGGAAGGCGCTGCAACGAAATAATGCGTTGCCTCATATCATTGTGTTTCGCCCCCTGGAAACCCGCATGACGCACCGCCTCTATCTTGACGTCATGTTGTCGTTTCGCCTGCCGCTGAGCTGCCTAAATGATTGCAGGGTGCTTCGGATTGAGACGAAAATGTGTATGTGCAGTAATCATCCCTTGTAGCTGCACTGTTATTGCTTCTCATTGTGTGGTTCACTAATCCAGTGATTGCTTTGAGTGACGGAGTCAGGAAGCACGAAAGCACACGTGGCGTAGGGCATACGCGTAACATAGCATGCACAGACGAGTATGATGGAAAGGCTAGGCATGGATTTCAACGCTGCTGCAAAATAAGGTTCTTAAGTGAGTGAGAAAGCAGGGAAACTGGAGGGGTGTGACACGTGTTGGAGGAAGCTCCTACATCAGCAAAAAACAGCACGAGTGCGAGAGAGAGAGAGACAACAAGGTCGCCCGTTTGTCATGAAGGTGCATGTCCTCTCGGCGCTGCTGCTCAAGTTTGGCTGCCACAGATTCAGCCTGCAGTGAAGAGGAAGGGGGAAGAACATGGATGTAGTGCGTGCAATGCAAAAGCGCCACCTCTTCAAGCTTACGATCCTCTTTGAGCTTTCTTTCTTCCGATATGAGTCGCTTCGCCTTGCGAGCAGGATGCTTGACCCAAGGGTGTGACCTGAGGGTTTGGATGATGTGCAGGTGGCACCTCGAGCTCCTTCTCTCGTCTTGCAGCCATGCGTTCCTGTTCCGATTGCATTGCATGGTAGGTTGAACATCACACGGCATGTCAGGGCAAGCAGCAGCAGCAGCAAAGGGTTGTGACTCAACCTAATAAGCCCTAGAACATGCTACTTCACTGCACTTGTGGCAATGGAAATGACCCCCTCCCCATGTCTTCTGCTCGCCATCACTGGCACTTTCACCATTGCATTGTCATGACTACACAATCAGCACCTGTGTCTTTTTCTGCAGCATCAATGCGTTTTTCTCTGCCTCTGCATGCTGAGCATCGTGCTCCATCTTCGCTGCCTAAGCCCACCACTCAACTTCAACTGAAAAGTGCAGCGACTTTGACCACCAACATACGTATTGCATTCGCATTACGACTGGCAGAAGTTGACAGCAAGCTCTTGGTACACATGTTTGAAGAAGGATTGAAGGGAGACACGTTGCTCGATTTCGCTCATGAAAGAAAACCAAGCGGGATGCTGTCACTGACATTGCTCGACAAAGATTCTGTATGTCATGCAAGTCGATTAATTCAGATGGGATGTGCAGCTCTTCAAAAGAGATTGAGTATGAAAGCAGTGCAGTGTGAATGGGTGGGGGAGGGACAGGCCATGGTGCATTGACTATCATGGTGTGGCTGTGCTACCTTTTCTTCGTCAGCCTGGATCTGTTTCTCCTTTTGCCTCTCTTTCTGCCAGTGAAAGAGTGGATACAGGAGGGGACTACGCAAGGATCATGATGCTTCAACAATCGATAGGGACTGCTGACCTGGATTCGCTTGCTTGCTTGTCGCCTTGCCTCCTCTGCGGATATGTTGTTTGCTTTACCCACAGGTCCATCAACCAACCAGCCATCCTTTAAGTTGCTCTCAAGTTGGCTCTGCAGTGGTGGTGCAACGAGGCTATCTTTTGCTCTCTCTCTGTGCTTGGGCTGAGCGCGTCCCTGTTTTTTGTGTTGGGTACGCTGCTTGTGGGGTTGGTTTTGGCGGGAGTAGTCCGTGTCCAAAATATCCGAGAGGCCTAAGCACCATGGCAATCACCGAATGCAGGTATGAAGACACGAACCTTCCAGGGGTGGCAAAGGGGCCAGCAGGGGATCCGATGAGGGATCAGCGTTGAGTAGTGCACGAGCCTGCGTAATTATCTGTTAGAATCAATGAGCATTGGTATGCAACACGACTTTAGTAATCGCGCTGATGCTGTCCGCATTATCGATCTCTGCGACCGAGGCAGAAGCCGCCGCTGCAAACACATCGTGTTGTTTTCAACAGATGAAGCGACATTGTGCCTGCCATCGCCTTGGCTCGAGCAAGAAGTTCATCGCTCATTCTTGTATTGTGTGCAAAAGCACAGCAAAGTTCAACTCACCCTATTCCAACGAAACCATTCTGATTCAAGCATCGTGCCAACGGCACCCGGTCCCAAAGTCAGGGCCTGTGGCGTTTGAGGTGGGGAGCCTCAAGGGCACATGGGGCTTTGGGGCTAGCTCAACGAAGCCAATGGAGGGGAGGGGCGCAAGCCTCAAAGGCACATGGGGTTTTGGTGTGCAGGGGGGGGGTCCGCGCCAACGGCGCACTTTTGAAGGTGGCCACAGTCAATGTGGACAAGTTGACACGCAAAAAGTGGAAGGTGCTAGGGAAGGTTTTGGAAGGAGCGGGAGTTGGCCTGTGCGCGGTGCAGCACCACGCTAGGCGTCCCATGCATGGCTTTGACCAAGGGACGTTTTAATTTTGGAGGAACGAGGCGCTCACAGGAAAAAATGACGTGCCCATGGGGGGTGTGGGTTGGATGGTGCACCGATCCCTGGTGGACAAGGTGCAGCGCGCCCAAGGGCCCCTAGAAGGCCCACGCGCCATGTGGATTCAGACCCAAGGGGAAGAGGGGCATGCGCAATGGGCCTCAAGCTATGTGAGACCAGGGGGTGTGGGGACCCAACAAGCTTTTGTGCGGGCGATGATGGAGGACTCCATGGTGGGCAATGGCAGGAGGGTGGTGTTGGGGGATGTGAATTGCAACACTGCAGACGTGAGGGGGGAAGAAGCTAGCCTTTTGAGGGAGATGCTTGACATGAGAGACATGGTGGCCATGGGCCAGGGGGGGGATTGGGCCCTGATGGCCACAAGAGAGCCAAGGGGCAAACAGCTTGGGGAGCCATCGCACATCGACATGGTGGCTGTGCCTTTGTGGATGGTTAGCAACCATGGGGCCAAGGTGACCCAAGTGGGATTGGGAGGTGGTTTGGACGATGGGAACAAACCCATGACGGACCACAAGGGCATTGTGATGACGATGCGGCAAGGATTGAAGAAAGTGGCAAAGCAACAAAAACAACAGAGGATTGCCTACAACGTGGTGCGGGTGCATGAGGACAGCTCCTTGGAGGGGCAGTTCAAGGCGGCGGTGCAAGCACAACCGGGGTACCGCAAGGTGGTGATGGGCGGCATGAGTGGAGACGAGAGGATGCGAATCTACCACAACGCTGCAGCCTAGGTGTTTGGGGTGGTGAGGCGGAGGAAGCGGATTGAGCCGGGGTTTGGTGATCCCAAGGTGAAGCAAGCACACAAGGACCTGAGGAAGGCACGGAAGTTTGCTAAAAAGATGAAGGGCGTGCAAGGTGGTGAGCAAGAAAAGGCGCAGAGCAGGATCAGGGTGAGTCGGAGGAATTTTAGGGTGGCGAAGGCGCGGGCGGAACGGGACGCGGTCCGAGCTGCAACGCAAGGTGTGCCAATGCAAACGGGGCACCCCCAAAAGCCTCAGCAGTGCAAGCAAATGTTTAGAATGATGAAGCATCTAGAGGGCAAGAAGGAGGAGCATGGTGGTTTGGGTAGCTTGGCGACCATGGACTACAATGGTGACAAAAAGGTGGCGGAAGGGGAGGGCTTTGGTGAGCAGCTACACCGCCACGGTGTCGCGTTGGGAGCCACAAGCGGAGGAGTTTGATGACACCTTTAGGTAGGAGGTGCAAAAAGGGGTACCGGTGGAGCATCTCCATTCGGAGTGGCAGGGGTGGGTATGCAAGGACAAAACCTTGGGAGAGGATGATGTTAGGAGGGCTCTAAACTACCTGCAAAAGAAGAACAAATTGCACAAGGCGCCGGGAATGGACAATGTGGCGAATTGGATGCTAGTGTGGGGAGGGGAAGGCACGGTGCAGATGCTCACTCCCTTGTACAAGGAGGTGTGGAACACGGCGAAAATGCCGACGGAGTGGAACAAAGCCCTGGTGAGGTACATCTACAAAGGCAAGGGAAGCAAGTTGGAGGTGTCCAACTACCGGCCCATCTCACTGCTCAGTGTGATTGCCAAATTGTACACAGTGATCCTCCTGCCATGGGTGGGGGAAGCGGTGGGGCCCCATTTGGTGGTGGAGCAAGGGTGTGCCAAGCCCAATCAAGGGCATGTTGAGCACCTGTGGGCCTTCATGTCCTTGGCAGAGGATGCGATGGAGGGCAGAGACGGGGAAGGGGAAGGGATGCATGCATTCTTTGCGGATGCGCACAAAGCCTACGATCAGGTGTGGAGAGATGGACTCTACCTCACCCTGTACACGCAAGGAGTGCGGGGAAAGCTGTGGGCGTCCGTGCAAGCTTGGTTGAATGGGGCAGTGGCGGTCACGGATTGGAATGGGGTGAGGGGGCCTCAAGTCGCACTGCACCAAGGGCTGAGGCAAGGGTGTGTTTTGAGCCCGATCTTGTATTGTGCCTTCATCAATGTTTTCTTGGCGGCGGCGCCAAAGGTTCAGATGCCGCCGGGCATGGAGTGGCTGAAGGAAAAGGTGCACATGCAAGGCATGCAAGGTGCTAAGGGGTGTGAGGAGGGGGTTTTCAGCCCCCCTTTGGGAAGGAGAGTGAAGGCCATGCTATTCATGGATGACACCACTTTGGTTGCGAAAACGAGGAAAGGCCTCAAGGGGATGGTGGCTAGGTATTTGCACTTCTGCCGCATGTTCCGCATTAGGCTGAACCCTGGCAAATCCAAGATGATGCACTTCACTAAAGGGGTCCCCAATGTCAGCCCGATGATGGTGAATGGGGTGGAGGTTGAGTGCCCCAAGGGGGGCACGCAAAATTATTTGGGTTTTGTGATGGATGCTGGCCTCACGGGGGTGCCGCAAATGAAGAGGATGCAAAACATGGTGTCGGGAAAGGCCTTGGTGGTGGCGGCTGTTGCTAAAGCAATGGGTGAGTTTGCAGCAGTGTGGTATCTGAGGGTGTGTGTGGAGCCGGCTGCACTTTATGGGTTGGAGTTGCTGCCTTTCTGGGCCTCAAAGCAAGTGGCGCAAGTGGAGCGGGCCTTCAACAAACTTGTTGTGGAGGCTTTGCGGTGTGGTGCGCTCAATGAATGGTGGAATGGAGAGGTCAAGGTCAGGCATGGTTTGTTGCACAGGGAGGTCAACCTGTGGCGGTGGCTGGTTGTGATGGACAAGAGGATGATGAGTGTTCTGCGCAGCTTGGCTGTGGCCCGGCACTCCTTGGCAGCGCAAATGTTCACGGCTAGGATGGGGCACATGGGTCAACCAACGAAATGGGGGATGAGCTTTGGGTCAATGGTGGCGCATGCGAAAGGTAGCTTCCTTGACAAGGTGCTCAGGGTAGCGGAGAGTTTTTGGGGGCCGGTGCAAGGAGCTTGGCCGGTGTGGACCCCTGGAAAAGAAGGAAGGCAACGTTTGAAGGAAGCCATGGGCAAGGTGATGAAAATGAAGCAGGCGGTGATGGATGCAGCGGATGCCATGATCAGGGCGCCGAATGAGCATGGGAGGCAGGCAAGTGAGTTGTATGTTAAATCTTTTAGTGGGGTGGGCTGGCAAGCGCGTGGGTACGCGGGATGTTGGACGGGCCAACTGAGCTGGATGGTGCCCAACGTGGCACACAGGGTGCTCATGCGCAGGATGATGATGGGTAGCATCCCACATCTGAGGGCGAATGTGTTGAAGTGGGGAAAGGGTTTCAAGGTATGTACAAAGTAAGACAAAGAGGCATGGATGCAATGCCCATGTGGATGTGGTGTGCAAGATGCGGCGCACTTCTTTTTGGAATGCGGAAAGACGCAACACATCAGGATGGAGGTGGATCGGGAGCTAGTGTGAATTGTTGAAGCCTCTTGTGGGGATGGGGTCGTGGCGGCATGGAAGGCCATGTCTCCGGTGCAACGGAGTGAAAAGGTTTTGTCGTGGAAGTGCAGCTTTTCTTGGGAGGTGGAGAAGGCTATGAGGAGCCACATGGCTAAGCAATGGGTTGATGGGGCTTTGGTTGTGTGTGCGGCATTGAAAAAGGAAGTTGGTGAGCATGCTCGGGATTGGATGGGGCTTGAGCTAGATGAGGCTGAAGGGTTAGAGGAGGAAGAGGATGAGGTGGTGAGTGGCGTGGGTCCGGTGTAGGTCTCTTTTGTTTGGCCGGTTTCATGTGGCCCTGAAGGCCGAAAAATCGGGGTAACAAAAACTGTATTAAAAAAAAAAAACAGTGGCTTTTAATTTAGGGTGGTCCATAACCCCGACCTTGCAGCAATTCGAAACAGCTTCGAAAGGCATGCAGATCGTTCGAGGTGAGCCATGCTTGTGTGTGAATAAGTGCTGGGTCTTAGTTGAACCCCTTCCCTTGATCCCTTATCCTAGATTCGCTTACATATATTGAATACTGATGCATAATGCTGTTTTCGACCACATTTTAACATGATCCATACCTTTTCTAGGTCGGATCTTTTGACAAATGTGTGTTTTGGTGGACATTTGGCCTCAAAACTCATGCGCTAATGGTGCCATCGTGATGGTTGGGCAATTTTTATGGGCAGTATGATGGTAAAAATGAGTGTGCACGGTTGCGGCTTGGTCCCATGAATATTCGTGCTACAACAAGTTCCCAAACTTTGCCATATTGGTGTGCCGTGAATGAGCTTTGGGGCTCCAGTGTGCCCGACTGCGGCCCCGCAGGCCGGGTTTGGCGGCGGTTTCCGGCCCCCTAGCTGCCAGGTGCGCCTTAGTAAAAGCGGCAGGGAAAACAGGAGCATGCACATTAAAACTGCCCCGGACAACACGACAAAAAGAAAGCACGGCGCACAAACGGGTGCATGTTGCACTCGGCCGCGCCAGCACATCATGCGCGGGGCGCCCAAGAGCTGCCAGGGTGCCAGATGGGCCCGCGCCAGGTCTCCAGGCCGCCAGCGCCGCGCCCCGGTGGCCTGGCCGGCCGCATTTTCACAAAAGCCGCATTGATCGCCAAAAAAAAAAGGCCAGAAGAGCCGCGCCGTGCCAACCATGGACCACCCCATTTAATTAAAAAATCAGGTGGGCTGTTATCCCTTCATACGGCATGTCCCTTGCCTCCTCCGCCTCCTTAACCCGCCCAGGTTCACCGGAGCAAAGTGCGAAATTGGCGAGAGGGGCCAAGAAGAAGCGGAGTCGCCAGGAGAGGGACCTCCGGCTCATGAAGGCCCACCACCATGAGGCGGCACCCATCACAGCACGCTGCACCTTCCCCAATTGTGTTGCCCTAACTGACAACTCCCTCCCCACACACCTCCGCACCCCCCACCATGCCCCCCTCGGGTGAACACCTCTGTGACTCCGACACCATTGCCTCCTTCACCCACTCCACTGAGCCATGCCCAACGTGCGGTGCCGCATGCCGCTCAAGCAGTGTCCTGAGTCACAGGCAATCTTGCAAAGGCAAGTTAAGGCCAGGGCATGGACTATAGGGTCGGCACCAGGGTTTGAGCTCGAGTCAGTCACGGTGGGACTAGGGCCACCTCAACCACCATCTCTTTTAGGCCCATGGCCAAAGTTAGGCATGCAACCACCTCCCCAACCACCCGCTTCCTCCCTACCCTCATGCATGTCAACCCTCACCCCGACCCTTCCCCCATGTGCCCTCCCATCCCTACCATCTCCCCTCACCCCGACCCTCCGTGCAGCCCTCATCACATGAAGCTCATCCTGTTAATCACCACCCTCACCCTAACCCCATCACCAACCCTTGCCCTGACCCTCACTCCAGCCCTAGCTCCGGCGCAAGCCAACCCTCACCTCACACAGCCGACCCCAATGTCAACCACATGCTACCTTCTGGGTTGCACGCATCACAGCTCTCATTGCAGCACTCATCTGCACCCTCATCTGCACCCTCATCTCAGCCCTCACCTCGACCCTCATCCCAACCCTCATCCCAGCCCTCGTCCCAACCCTCCCAACCCCTGTCACAGCGCACATCTCATTCCACATCCCAACTCCCTCCTCAACTCTCACCACAACACATGACACAACCTTCACTCAAGCCCTCAGCACGACCCTCACCCGCACACACACCGCAACACACATCCGTTCCCCAATCCCAAACTCCATTGCAGCCACCATCTCAATCCTCATCACAACCCCCATCCCAACTCTCTTCTCAGCCCTCGTCCCAACCCTCATCCCAATCACCGTCCGAACCCTCATCTCAACCCCCATCACAACACACGCCACAGCCCCTACTGCAACCCTCATCAGGCCCAGGAAGAGGCGCAGGTCCAGGAAGCGGCGCAGGTCTAGCAGGGGGCGCAGGTCCAGCAGGCGGCGCAGGCCCAGCAGGGGGCGCAGGTCCAGGAGGGGGCGCTGGTCCAGGTGGGGGCCCAGGCCCAGGAGGGGGCGCAGGTCCAGGACGGGGCGCAGGTCCAGGAGGGGGCGCTGGGCCAGGAGGAGGGGGTGGTCCTGGAGGTGGCGCAGGCCCCGCTCTCATCCCCAACAACCCTGGCCAGTGGCCCCAAGCCTGTGTAGATTTCGTTAACGGCTTCTCCATCGAGGAGCTTTCTAGGTGTAGGAACACCACCCTCCGTGGCCGCACCCCTAACCTGATCAAACCTCTCCTTGCTAAGTGCTTGTGGCCTAGATGCAACGCGTGGCAATCAATAAAGCTGGGGCTTGTGGCGAGGGGAGACCGCCGAGGCAAAGCACCGTGCGATGGTACTTTTCGAATTGAACTTCTAATTAACCATGCGACCGTAGACCGATAAAGGAAAAATGCGAGCGTGCCTAAAATTAGCCGCTGCGGAATTTTAGGTACCTATTGGCCGTTCATGATGTTTTGGCCCAATGGCCAAGGACCGTAAGGGCCCTTGCCTCCTAGCGAGGCCTATCCCGAGTAGGGAGAGAGCGAGCGGCGAGATAGCGGCGGTGAGGAGAGTGCCGCAAGAGTGCCGCAAATGCCATTTCCAAAATCGCCAACTCAGATGCGGCACGTGTCACGAGTGTGGTTGCACCATCATCACATTCCGGAGACGGATGAACTCGGGAACGGTAAGGATCTTGGTAAACAGATCTGCCAGATTTAGTTTCGTTGGCACATGTACCGTACTTCAAGACCCACTTGAAGACTTGGCAACACACGAGAAGCAATCTGCCGTGTTTGCACATGAGACCGGGGCGCGGATCAACCCCCTTCTTCCTACGGCGTGACTTTTGTCCCGGCCTGTTTGGAAGGAGACGAAGCTTTGAGAAATCTTCGCATGGAGAACCCCACATAACGAGGTCAAAGTAGTCGGGGCCAAGTGCCTCGATGTCCTTCTCCGTGATTTTGGTCACATCTTTGAACCAAGTGTAGTCCACCCCCGGGAAATCACCATCCGAAGGATTTGTGGCGTCACACGTTGCGCGCCTCAGAGTCTATTTCAACTCCGATATACCGATTCACCGGTATCTTCTTGGCTTTGAGAACCAAGGCACCGCATCCCATCCCATCACACAAGGACAACACATTCAAGCCTTTGGACTCAGGTGAGCACTCCGGCTTTACCTTCGATTTGGGTTGCGTGTCCTGTGCAAGCATAGAGGTGGTCTTTTGGACCATCATGCAATGGTTTCGCAAGCTCGTTTCGATGGAGAGCTTGAACGGATTCGGCTCAGATTGACCCAAGAGCATCGTGCTAGGTGGTTTAATGAGACTACATGTCATGATTTCTCCGACATGTGCACCACCCCTTGATGACATGTAGCCCCATTTTGAGCCTCATTTTGAGCCGTCATGCAATGGCTCCGCAAATCCGTTTCGATGGAAAGCTTGAAAGGATTCGGCTCATCTTGACTCAAAACCATCGTGCTAGGTGGTTTGACACCCACTTTGCACTCCTCCAAGGCATTTGAAGCGGCTACATGTCTTGACATGTAGTCCTCCCCTTGATGACATGTGAAGGTTCTGGGGTGAAATTTGGTGTTTCGGGCTCAAAAATTAAGTCGCGGTTTTATTGCGGGAATCGTTGCCTTTAGACTAAATGTAGCGATTCCCGCAATAAAATCGCAACTTAATTTTTGAGCCCGAAACACCAAATTATGCTAGTAATGCCAACACGCAGGCTCTCAGGTACGCTTTTTTTACTTCACATTTCTCATTGACGCGTCACAGTCGAGCCAAACGGAGAAAGATCCTGGTACAAAAAGTGTCAAAAGCTCGACTGC
>Ga0099797_100621_pt1 | contig 22413 bp, 5 predicted proteins | sample Uncmet_Sort48C_1_FD_89871 | JGI IMG/M metagenome (GOLD analysis project Ga0099797, IMG submission 89871) | Marine eukaryotic communities from CALCOFI LINE 67, Pacific Ocean - C012_Sort48C_1 | ecosystem: Environmental > Aquatic > Marine > Oceanic | place: Pacific Ocean: Monterey Bay | collected...
TGACGAGCCCCACAATGATTTGTCAGAGTCCTGAAAGTCTGAGGCATCCATGCAATAATTCAGGAATTGCGAGGAGTTTTTCGTCCAACCTAATTGATTATTCAGTCTGGATTTGACCGCGGATTTGTACCAGACTGACGCTGGTTGCTCAGTGTTGTAGGTGAGGAGTCTTTCAATGGACAATACATGCTGGCGGCGAGAGGCGTAGTTTCTGTCCTGATCCAAATTCAACGAGCGGTAGGCCAACATTAGACGATCTCTGGAAATTGGCAGCTGTGGAAGGCCAATGGTATGAATGACGCATAGCTCCTTGCAGTGGTGACAACAACAGCACCAATAAATAGTTCTGGATTGCACCGCTTTGACCTTATCGTATGAGGTCGAAAATTTCATAGCCACCATTATATCGGGTCTGGATGAGGAAAATATTGGTTCGTAGAATGGTTGGAGTGCCTCCGCGCACACTGGTCTGATACCACTGCCTCCCATAAAACTGAGAATAGAAAGATCCGCGGCGGATATGGGAGGAATAGGGAATGGTATAATAAGCGGATGACACTTGGAAGATTCGGCGACTACCAGTTGAGAAAAACGGTCGTAAATTCTGTTGACCTCCTTTTGGCCCGAGGTAAAACGGCACGGCTGCCTAGCCAACTCAAAGGTATGAGCGGCGCTGATATACGAGGAGACGCTGGTCAGCTTTTCGATGTTCATGAGATACGAACCGTAATTCATCAAAATAGTATGATCAATCGACGGCAAGAGATCAACCCCAAAGGTGGCTTTGTAAGCGTTCCACTTCTTGATCTTTGAAGCATTGCCGGAGGACTGGGCGCTGAGCTGTATATCAGGAACGCCTGCAGCTTTAAGACGGGCTCTGTAGGCGTCGAACATCGCGGACAATTGAATTACAAGCGACAAGAGAAAATTAATAACAAATTCACAATACTTTTTAACGGACTTGCGTTGGTACACGCTTTCACACCCTAACGGACATAGAGATTCAAGTTTTGAAAAACAATCGAAGCAAGATTGGATTTTAGAGATCGTGTGGAAATGGGTTCGCCCAATGTGGGGCCCATGGATCGGCTTAAAACACTCTTTTCTGAGAACATACAAAAGGCTCTTTACTAATATGCTACTTTAAAACATGTTTACTGGATATAGCTCATACTTACTACTAAGGACCAAGGCAGAGAGTTCGAATTAAAAGCTTATAACTGATAATGCCAAAATTGTCAAAACACTGTCTACATGACGTAAGCAATACCGGCTGAGAAGTGGAAAAAGCCTGTGAGTGACCAACTGCGTCACCATGGCGGAGGCAAAACCACGCTGGCTGCTTCCTTCAGAGGAAGGATGGATGAGTTCAAAATGTTGCCAAAGGGCACTTGAGAGTCGGAATGACCCTCCATTACGACCCAGTCTCCACTATTTTCGTTGCTGCTGATTCTTAATCGCCAACTGATTTGGATTCCAAATATTAGTAGTAGGGGCGATTTGTTGCTGTTGATTTGGCAAATTCCATTGCCACTGATTGGCAATCTGACCATTGTTGCTGGGAAAACTGGACTGGGAATTGTTCCACTGATGATTCTGAGGAAGCCAGTGTTGGTGAAAACCATTCGTCTGACCACCTTTACCGCCCGACTTACCGCCTTTAGGAGAATTATTGAACTTGGCGCCTTTCTGCCAAGAATTCTTCTTCTGGTCTTCTTTCTCGGGTTGTTTCTCACCGATAATAAACAACGGAATCTGGCTCTCGATAAAGCTTGCAGCGGAACCATCAGTGTGTAACTGACGTGATGTGAAGAACAGCTCGATGGACTTAATAAAGGCGGAAAGAACAACGGCGGCGGTGTGACCTCTATTGTATCGAGTGAGGCAACGTTGAATCGGATCAATATTAGCAATAGAAATGATTCTGAGAGCGAGAAGCGCTCTGATGACTGCCACTTGCTTTTCCCAAGGGAATGGCAGGTCGTTGTTCCAGACCTTGAGAGGCCAGCGGAATGCTGGCACCTGGCGATCAACCGAGGGAGCTATAGACGAGATAACGCTGAGATCCAGATCGGCGAAATAATTGCCACCCATCAGTCCCGCGATGGTGGCGCATCTATTTTGGAGTTTAGATTTCGCCAATTTACCACTGGATGAAAATTCCGAGATTGCAGCCTGGTGCATCTGCCTCGCTGCTTCGATTTCTTCAGGAGATGCGTCGATATAGACAGCAATCGAAGAGAAAGCCTTGTTACCGCGAAGCGCGGTGATACTGGTTGTATGCGCGGCATGTAACATGCGAATAACTGACTGGCCCAGGATGGGATCAATGCCAGCGGGGAGAAGTTCCCTCAGCTCAGATTCATCGACATCCCCTATGATCACACAATTGTTACGATCTATTTGGCGCTGGGGAAGGGTCGGGCCAATCAGAACCGGATTGACATGAGCCGGCAAAACTGGGATTGCTGGTGCACCCGCGATACCAGGCGCTCCTGGTGGAAGACCGGGCGGAAAAACTGCACCTGGAATTACTGGAAAACCTGCCAGAGGAGCAGCCGGTGGAGCTGCAGGAGGAGCTGCTGGTGGAGCAGCTGGCGGTGCTCCTGGAACGAATGCTGGAGGGGCTGCTGGTGGAGCAGCTAGCGGTGCTCCTGGAACGAATGCTGGAGGGGCTGCTGGTGGAGCAGCTGGTGGTGCACCTGGAACAAATGCTGGAGGAGCTGCTGGTGGAGCAGCAGGCGGAGCTCCTGGAACAAATGCAGGCGGTGCTGCCGGAGGAGCTGCCGGTGGAGCTCCTGGAAAAAATGCAGGCGGTGCAGCCGGAGGAGCTGCTGGTGGGGCTCCTGGGACAAATGCTGGTGGAGCAGCTGGCGGAGCTCCTGGAACAAATACTGGTGGAGCCGCAGGCGGTGCTCCTGGAACGAATGCTGGTGGAGCCGCAGGCGGTGCTCCTGGAACGAATGCTGCTGGAGGGGCTGGTGGACCTCCTGCTGCTGCTGCTGCTGCTGCTGCTGCTGCTGCGGCTGCAGCCGCTTTAGCTGCTGCTTTTCCAGCAGCTTTACCTGGGACTTTGAAAACGGCAGGAGGCTTGCCTTTAGCTTTAGCGCCTGCTTTTGCTTTAGCACCTGCTTTAGCACCTGCTTTTGCTTTTGCCAATGCTGCTTTCGCAGCCGCTTTTGCTGCCTTTGCCGCGGCTTTCGCAGCCGCTTTTGCTGCTTTAACAGCGTGGGCTTTAGGTAACGGACCGACAAAACCCGGCGCACCAACTTTCGGGACAAGTGGTGGTGGCGGGGGACCAAAGAGAACTGGACCGGCTGGAGGAACGAAAGCCATTTTAACTACCTTGAACCTTCAAACTAGATAACACTTACCAGAGACTGACCGAGTTTTTTAACGGGAAGGACGAAAAAGAAGTTTTGGAAGAGGAGTCAAATAAAACAAAGAAAAGGAAATGAGGGAAGCTGATAACACTTTATCCTCTTGAAACAAAATGAGATAAAAATGACATCGCTGGGCTTCGAACCCATGTACTCTCGCTCGCAAGTGGAGTATTACCCCACTAAGCTAACAACTCTTCCGCACAGATCACCGCTTGAGTTATATCAAAGAACAATGCCGAACGCTCTCAAATGTGGACCCTGAGTCCTATGACCTTCACCCCGAGGCCATAACATCTTCCAAATATTCGCTTAAAGATACGATATGATCTTCATAGGCCTAATTAAACAAACATCGCGAAACTCTCAAACGATCCAACAAAGTTTCTAGCGTTGTGCTATTCTTCCTTAAATAGAGTTTCGCGATGAGACTAATATGTCTCTTTCCTCAAAAAACTTTTTGTCTTCTTGCAGACGCGCTACTTCGCGCATAAATAACTACTTTACGGAACCTTGTTGACCCGGCTTTGCCCCCCGGGAATTCGCCCTCGATCGCACCGTAATTTACACAGACTGAAGCAAGCTACAGAACACAAAAACATTTTGACTAGTGATATGACCGGTGTAGCTGAATCTGATAGTTTTGCTAACTGCACCAATGCACTTTCAAACTGAGTGCTACCCGAAACGGCCTTGCGCGTGGTTCCGTCTGGAATACCAATGGAGTCAAATGCTTTCAAATCAGATTTCACTCCACCGCCACGAGTCCTCTTTTCCACTCCCAAAGACGTCAATTTGATATCAGAGTCGAAGCTTGCTCCTTGCATTAACTGTTCGCGAGCTGTGAACAGATATAACGGCAAACCTGCCGAAATATATCGCGAGCTACCATGAGGCTGCGACTCATCCAATTCAAATTGATTGAGAAGCCATGCAAACCATTGAGTACTCAAATCATGATATAGGTAGGACACCAGATCAACTTCCTGCGGATGCAGATACAGAGTCTCTGACTCTCGTCTGTACCATTCATTTGGCCCATCAATAACCGACAGAACGGACCGTCCCAATGGGATTGCACCGCTCGACACAGCCTCCCACATTTCGGCAAGATTGAGCTCAGATACCGCTTCAAAAAATAGTTGCTGGCCGTACAACGCCTCAGCTCCAGCTAGAAAAGCTGCGGGGAAATCAAGACTCATTCCCCGCCATGAATGTGTGTCAGCTGTTACAGCCAGTTTTATTAGATCACCTAGAGCCGAAGGAAAATGGACTCCCCGACTGAAAAGGGCGAGATAACAGCCATGTTTGATAAATTTGGATGGTGCCGAAGTGGCGGCGAGAAGAGCCAGCTGTCCGTTTTCTATTTCTGCGTCAATGAAATGTCGTCTCTTGTTCCGCTGGCCGGACGAAGAATCAAAAAGCAAAGACCTTTCGACCGTACGCCTATCATGTAAAGACTCGAAAGTTGCTGCCCCTCCATTGAAGATTTTAACGAATTCGTCAACGTGGTCTTTGACAAGTTCCGGATCGGACGGTAGCCGCAGAGCCGTCTTCGCGAGGCGCAAATCCCCCGCTGAGTTATTTTCTTCGAAATATTTTATGAGGTTCTGTGTCATGATCTGGAGGTCTTTTTGGTGCTCAGGCGAAAAAGCCTCGCCGAATGCCAGATCTATTGAAGTCTCACCATCGATGAAAATTCGACGAGCCGGCGGCATCTCATCCCGCAATCGATAACGTGGATCTTGCGAAAAAAGTGGCGATGGGTCTCCCTCTTGTCGCATATCCTCCTTTTCGATCCTTTCTATCCACCTCGACGCCTCCGAAAGCAGGGCTCGCACTGTGGCAACGTGATTGTCGATGAGGATTGGTATACGTTCTTGCACCTTCCTGTCGTCAGTCGACGAATCTGACAGCCGGAATCTGACTGCATCGTAGGCATTTTCCAATTGTGCTTTGTATTCTGAGACATCGCGTTCCATATCCGCACGATACTTCTCAACCAACTCGAGTCGGATATCACGGAATAGCCGTCTGTCAGTCCTTTTTTTCGCTTCAGCGTCTTTCTCCGACACAGCCTCATCATTGATGTAGAATTTCAGAAAATCTCTCTGCAATCGAAGGAGTTTATCAGTTTGGGTTTGCACCTCCGATAGGAGGCCACCTAAGCCGTCCAGATTGAGAGCCTTCTTTAAAGATAAGATCCAGGAATCATGGTGCCAGGATGTCTCCTTTGGATAATATGGCACGGTATCTCTCTTAGACTTCGTCAATACAGACTCCTGAAAGTCACCTTTACTATCAGCAAAGATCAAATCTGGCCACGACTCAAAACCAGGAAGCTTTCGACTTTTTCTTGATCTATTCCAGGACTCCTTCAGATTTTGCATCTCCTTCTCTCTCACTTCGTCTGTCCAACCCTCCGGACGTATTATGGCCATGATAAATCTTCCACCCTCACGACGAATGGCACTCTGATGAAATAACTCAAAACTACGGCCAACAAGATAGCTTTCGGAAACGTCCCATACACTTTCATGGTTCTTCGCTGTCACCACGAGCATTACAGCATACAATGGACCCGTAACGAGAGACGCCATAACTTCCAAACCATCTACGGGATGCACAGGCCAGACACCTGTGGACTGAATGGGTGGAGTGTCTTGAATTAAAAACCTGAGCCCGGTACTTGATTTGGAGATCAGAATCCGCCCTGACATTTCTTCGGTTTCATCATTTGCATTTGACATCCTCGACTTCATTCCGGTCAAGTTTTCAAAAATTATCTCTTTGCCATTACCTGAATCACCCAGAAGGATAACGCGGTGCGTCTCTTCCTGTTCGAGCTCTCGAGACTCAATGTCAATTTGTTCAAGTTGATGCTGCTCGTCCGGCACCTCCCTATTCTGGAAAAATCTTGGAGGCAAACACTCAATTGTAACTGGTTTGGGTAACATGAGACGTAGCAGCTCGCTCCGGAGATACTGCGCAGATACATCAAATCCGCCTACGAAAACACGCATAGGCTGTTCCTCTGAACTTCTTGGAACCGAGTTTATTGCGTTTCCTTCTCGGTTATTCCCACGATGATATAGCAACTGATTGAGTTTATGACGTACACTCTTGGAAAGTGGATTGATGTCGTTATACGTCACATAAATTGACAATATGCCAGGATATCGCTTCTCCAAGTCTGTCAGACCACCATTGATGAGAAGACTTGTTGCATCACGGACGGCGCGTTTTGCAGACACGACCAACACGATTAAACTCAGAGGGTGTGCGGTGAGTGCCTCCATTATTTCGCGCTTGAATCTGAGCGACATTCTGTCCAGCAACAATGAATCCGATGGCCATTGTGGCGTGTCAACGAGCTGGAATAGCCGCGCTCCCAGACTGAATTTAGTAATACTTCCATCAGATCCAGGTGAATCTGCACGCACATCATAGGTATTCGCAAAAAATGTCCACGAATCCCATCCGCTATAACTTAATCCGCTTATGTCGGTCAACCTTTCCACAATACGCGACTTTCCACTTCCAGTCTCCCCAAGAAGAACAACGCGTGGAACCGATCGTGGTTGGATTTCTGTCTCTTTTAATGTTTCCACTTCTGTCGGAAAGTTGGCAGCTGGAGGACAAACGAACATAGGCAGTTCCTGTGCAGATGATCTGTGATTCTCCGAAGAAGACATCGTCGTCGGATCAGAATATGCAGCAGCGGGAGCCGGCGCAGTGATAGGCGTAGTAGTTCCAGAGGGATCATTACTGTCAGAAGGATTACTCATCAAAGGCATACCACTGACGAAAGGCCTGTTGACAGGCTGATCGGCTGAGAGTGGGGCATTTTCTCGAAGAGGATCTAAACTATTGCCAAAGACATTCGTTGTGCCTCGCGAAACATCAGAAATAAGAGCTGGAACTTCATCAGGTCGATATGAATTCGAAGCAGCAGCAGGACCCAACGCGTTTCCTGTCACTGTCGGTCGTTCTTCCTTCTCAGATCCAAAAATTGCCCACAAACCGCCAACAGCAGCCGCAATCAATCCGATCGTGCCAGTGATAGCAGTGATGATCTTGGTCTTGCGATTGCTCCACTCATTGACATTGGATATATTAGCAACGGGCTTCAGGAAGCTCAGTTCTCCGACAATTGTGTCTTCTTGGGCATCTGGAGACGTAGAGAGCGATCCGGATTTTTGACGTGAATTCGTGTTTGTTGGTGCTGAATCTGATATCCCATCGAGCGGATTTTCATTCTCCAGGGGTGTTTCGCCCTTCAAGAATGAGTTTCCTTGAGCTTCAGACGGGCCATCTACAGGTTTCTTCTCGTTTTCTCTCAATGCCGGCTTGCCAGGCCCATTGCTTCCAACCAATGGAGCCACACCATACACCGCTCCGAAAAACAAACCAATCACGCATACGGACACGACAACGAGATACATGGCAAGTTTGACGGAACAACAATTGCAGCAAGTCTTCGGGCGCTGCTTTCGGCTGGCGCTAAAAGGTGTCACTGATGTCGCCGTGGTGCTAGCAGGAGCCGCAATGGGGACAGCAGTGTTCGACTGTGTGACGCTTTTGCTCTCTGACGCAGATTGCGTCTCGCTCTTCCCCGCTGTCACAAGGGATGGAGCCCCCAATGCAGCCGCGGGCAATACGTGCGTTTTTCCTTGCGCCTTGAGTTCTACCAGTGTTCCTGTTCCCCGGACTTGCAACGTTGGAGATAGCTTCATATCGTAAGGCTTTTTCGTCAGGTCCCGATTGATTTCTTCAGAAATCCGCTCCAAATTCCATCGCTCCGAAGGCTTGTGCTGTAAACAACCTCGGCAGATCTGGACAAGTCGCTCGAATTCTTGCGAGTGATTCCCGAGCATTCCCGGTTGGAATTGGATCGCCACTGATTCGTCCAGCATGACCATCCACAAACAATGGCCAAGACGACGGAGATGCGCGTACGGAGTTCGTTGATACATCATCAGGAACAGAATGACGCCCATAGACCAGACGTCGCTGGCGTAGCGGATTTTGGTTTTGTCAAAGCGCGGCTCTTCTTCCTTCATTGCTGCCTGTTTTAACATCTCGTCTTTTAAAATCTCGCCGACCTTTCCAAAGAGCTCCGGACTCTCTGTCTCGTCATCTTTCGCTTCGTCACCCTCCGCATCGTCGGTTTCGATTCCTTCATTCATACGAAAAATGGCTTCTGGCGCCATGAATTGCTGCGTGCCGATTAGATTCCCCCTGGTGACATGCGATTCTCCCTCACGTACGATGGCGGCCAATCCCAGATCCGCGACCTTCACGGCCGCACATCTAATGATATGCGCATTAGGGTCAGCCTCTAAGCCAAACGCTTTTGGCACCGGTTTTCCGTTGATCAAAGCGAAATCTTCCCCACAGACCAGGAAATTCGCAGGCTTCAGATCGCTGTGAATTATGTTTTTCAAATGCAGACTTCGGACCCCATTGAGAGCCTGGGCGAAGAGTGATAGCACACTTATGCATCTGTTGTCAAATTCTTCCAGTGATATTTTTTCTTTCCGAAAAGATACAACCGCTGAATCGGAAGGAGACCCCCCACCGGGGGACGATGACTGATTTTTTTCAGCACTGGTTGAACCGATTGCGCTCTGTTTGCCGACTCCCCGGCAATTTCCCGGCGGGGCAATACTGGTTTGGTCAGCTTTGTGATTTTGGTCAGATTTCGGGCCCACGTGAGACTTTGATAGCGGCAGAAGTTGCATACTCTGAATCAACCGCGACGACTCTGCAATCGATTTGGACATGACGTCGTTTGTTGACGTCTCGAATGTTGTTCCTTCAATGCCATCCGTATTATTCGTTGGAGTCTCCACCACCGAACTGCCAGAAGTCATGATCTCAACAATCTTTTCATCACTTTTGTCAGCACTTGCCATATCTGCGCCCACTGGCTCTCTCCGAGAGACTCTCGCTTCGTCCTGTTGACATGGAGATACTGTCACTTCTACAGCCATACCCTCCTGTGGCGGCGTTACTTTGATGTCGACTGTATTGACTGCGTGACTTTCCTCGATTACACGATACGGGTCACCACATAAACGCAGACTTTCCGCGTGGTCTTTCAAATAGTGAAACAGATCACCTTCAGAAGCGAGCTCCATAACCATAAAAATACCGAAACACCGCGGATTTGTTTCGAAATCGAGAATCTGGATAACGTTGCCCTGCCCCTGGCATCGATTCAATAGCTCAACCTCATTAAAAAACTGGTCGAATTCCTCTTGTGACCGAGCAAACACGATCTTCAGCGCGTACATCTCTCCAGGGATGGCGCCGCGAGTAGGATTCATGGAGTGACTATTTTCATTCGCAACAACATCAGCGTCGTCTGTCACATTGTCAATGGCCGCGCCATTCGGTTGAGCCTCAACGCGATGGCTATTCGCATTCCAGTCACTATCGGAATCGAGACGGTCCGCATCGGGGCCAATGCTGGAGTAGTCTTGATTCATGGCTTGACGTTCCTCCGCTTCGGTCGGAAAGGCTTGCACCCGAAAAACTTCCGCGCTGCCTCCTTTTCCAATGGTGGCACACAGGACATAACAACGCCCATTGACCGAAATGCCTCCTCTGGTAGGGCCTTCGTCTTCAAGTAACTTCTCGGGGCAAGGATCTGCTTGATTGCAATAATTATCGGCGCCATTCTTCGCATCATTATCATATTTACTAGGCTTAGCATTATGGACGCTTCTCAATGACGGAGTTTTATTTTCAAGATTTCGCGTGCTTTTATCGTTGGCGCGATTGGAATTGCCGTCGTTGCGGTTCTGGACAGACGCATTCACTTGTGACTCCACGTATCTGGAATATTCGTTTGCACAGACTTTCATCGCCTTCAACTGATCGAATCGTCCTGATTTTGCCTCATCGAACATACGAAAACCTGGCAACTGACTGGCCGATCCCTGAAACATCATTTCGTTTCTTTTGCGTTTGGACATTGGTCCGAACTCCATTGGTCGCAGCAAGTTACCTGCTGCATTGATGCCCTGACTGGACACTGCATTGAGTCTGACGCCCCGACTGGATACCGGCGGCAAACGGGATACCGGCGACAAATTTGTCGAACCACCATTATTTCGCGATGCCACACTTGGCATCAATTTTGCGGCTGCCGTGACTACAACACTGTCAACAGCATTCAAGGGGACACCATTCAAGGACGAGGATGCTTCTGGTTGTAACAACAACTGCTGCTCCTCAGTTGCCTGGCTGTCACCCGGATCAGATTCAGACAACATCGTATAATATCCATACACTCTGGCTGAAGAGCCAGCAGAATTCGATTACGAAAAGAAGAGAAAAGAAAAAGTAACAAATAGACCCTGCAAATTGTGTTCAAATAAGGGAGTTGTGTAGTGTGAAAACTGAAAGAAGGAACTCAATCATGATATCATATGGCCGCTGTTCGACGCTCTGGCCAGGCCACTCTGACAAAAACTACGAGGCCTAGGTATGGCCCATAAATACACAGTACGCGTCGCTCCGACCGCCAAATAAGATCTTCTGACATACCGATAAACAATACGCATCGAGATATCATTCGATGAAATAATGTTAACACTTGTAAATTTTGTGACGCTCAGACATCAAATTTGAAGCTTCAGACATGATTAAAATTTGGCTCACGAGGACCGCCTCTGGGATACTTTCAAAAACGATTTGAAAAAAGTCGCTTCTTTCTGCTGCTGATTATTTTCGAAAACCAAACACGCTACCTGATACTTACACGACGCTTCCAACACATTGCTTTCAAAAAATTATCTCGCCAAAAAGGGCAATACAAAAACGACGACGCTCGCACACGATTCTAATGAAGACTTCTGTCTAATACACATAATAGCTGCGATCTCATGACGCACGGCTCGATGACAATGGCATTCAAATCTTGAACCCCTTGAACGCCTTCCATTGGAAATTCCAATCGTTGAAAGAACACGGCTTGCTATGCGATCAATGTTGGTCTCAAACTCGATTCGCACATGTCATGATGTTTTAAATATGCAAGCAAAGTTTCGAGTTTTCAACTCGTATCATGTATTACAATCCGAATACTAAATCATCCAGCAAACTTACTGGCTCCTATGTATGTAGAAACTGAATGGATAACATAAAGATTCCAGTCGTTGGGAAAATCCAGACTGGCATTAGCTTGAGACTTGAAGACTGAATTCTTTGCTTCAACTCTTTGCTGTTAACTTTGACACTGTATCAATCACTTATTAATATCGAATTTTGGTAAGAATAGAAACGCTTTGAGTTTTTTACTCACAAATAAGACAACCCTACGCTCTTGACTCTTTTTACGCCACTGGTCTTTTCCCAACAAGACTGACTACTATGAATTTGCAACCACTGACTCCTATGAATTTGCAACCACTGACTCCTATGAATTTGCAACGACTCTTTTAAATTCTCATCAATTCCAAGAGACCGATCTTATCTAAAATGGCGCACACATACTATGATCCAATATAGACTCTAAACCCAACTAGTATTGCCTTTTATCATTGTCATCAAACTGTCTAGCTGAAAATGCGAAATGAAAATCGAAACTGAAAACGAGAACATAGAAGATGTCTCTCTTATACACGAAGTGTAATTTTAAGTCTTAGTGATTGAAACTACAGTTAGTCACAGTAATCAGGCCACCAACTGATCCAGACTTCGCCATCTCTCCTTACGTAGATAAAATAGATGCTACGAGTTTAGTTTTTGTCTCATACAACAAGCCTTCCAATGTGTCTGGCTTGCAATTAGTTCATTACTCAGGTAACCTACGGCAATCGATTACAAAAACTCTTTGATGAGAGGTTCCAAGATGCGTCTTTGATTGGAATCCCCGGCAGCCTTCCGGACTCGATCAATGATTCTGACGCCATCGATTCCAACAAATCGAGTGAGAAATTGGGTTCTGGTTTTTGTCCATTTTCGAATTAGCTTCTCGAGAGTACACTCCTGATGTCCCTCAGCCTTGAAAGCTTCCAACTTCGGCACCATTGTTCTAAAATTCACATAGAAAGCGACATCCTGGTCGTGAGTTCCGTCTTGTTGCATCAGCAATCGTTCCTTTTTCAACTCAGCGTTGCTGTATCTCGATTCTGGATGAGTATAAAACTCCTTGTCCCATTCCCAATGTTTAGGATGGCCATAGTCCTTAAAGTTATGGTCTTGAGGCCAAAGATTGGAACGAGTTTTAGAAAAATCCTCAATAATGCCTTTAAGTTGCTGTGCCCCCCAATTGTTGTAATCGTCATTATGTATCTGAAGCGTTTGGCTGCAATCATTATTCTGGTCGCCGTTCGTTCGTGGTTGGTCATCGTTCGTTCGTGGTTGGTCATCGTTCGTTTCTTGGTTGTCAGTATTCGTTTCTAGCTGCTCGACCTCACTTTTTGTAGCTGTTTGAGTTTTCACCTCGTTTGTACGGATGAAAAATCCTTGTAGCGCATCTCGTATCCTTTGCCTATAATCATAAACCTGGTCACTGTTTGTTGGTGGTTGGTCATCGTTCGGTCGTGGTTGGTCATCGTTCGTTTCTTGGTTGTCAGTATTCGTTTCTAGATGCTCGACCTCACTTTTTGTAGCTGTTTGAGTTTTCACCTCGTTTGTACGGATGAAAAATCCTTGTAGCGCGATAATTCGCGCGAGGATCTCGTCCACAAATACACCTCTGGGAACCCTCCATGCGTTCTGATACTCTTGCACAAATTTTCTGTGGTGCTTGATGAGTGCAATGGTGAGAGGCACGTCTCCATTGAAGTCTTGTATCCAGCAATTCGCACCCAGATCGATGAGCCTACCTGCCACGAAGAGGTCGCCGGCTTTCACAGAATCCAGCAAGGCTCCCCCTGCCAATATTTCCAGAACCTGGCGTGTGGACAGCTTGAAGGATGGAAACCCTTCACGCTCCGTGTCTGATGACTCCAGTTGCACAAGGCTCTTCACCATTCCCGACACAAAACTACGATTCCCGATACTCATCTCGCTTCTCTTGATTTTGCCATACCGATTACTTGTCGGCACATTCCAGAAATTTCCTTTGTCCAAAAGGTTGAAAACTTCATTTTCGACATCCTCCTCGTTGGATCTGCTGAATTCTCCTGCTGTCGAGGGTGAATACTGTTCAGCAGAACCGGTCGTCTCGGAAGCTCGCACGATGTCGAAAAGGGTTTGACCCAATTCGTTTCGAGCGCCGATTTGAGCCTTCCTCTCAAATGCGTCTGCCATGAGGAGTGCCTTGCGCTTCACATCGTCTGCCAGGTCGCCCTGCGCGGACTTTGCAAGGTCAAATAGATTTCGTGTCTGTTTGAGCACATTCTTGACTGCCATTGGTGCACTCTCAAAATCGCGCATATCAGCCTCTGGCAACAGCTTGGCCCCAGCATTCAGCAACATGCTCACAATTCCTTCGTGTCCGCTCTGTATGGCACGGGCCAAATGGTCAGCATCTTGCCCGTGAATGGCTTCGTGACCCCCTTGTTCCAAGGCGCAACGAACCGCGACTGGGTCGCTTTCTTTTATTCCATGCCGCAATGTTTTCAGAGCTGCATCTTTGAGGATGTCGATCAGCTCCTGTTTGCCAGACTTTTTCGCTAAGTCATAAGCTGTCTCGCCATTTTCGTCCCTTGCACAGATAATACTAATAATAGCGCTTCCTCCTTTTTGGAGTAAGTGTTTCACTTCAGATTCAGCAGCAGCAGTAGTTTGCTCCAACAATTCGCGAGCAGCATCCAGCATAACTCGGGCTGATGAGCCTTCTGGCGCTTGCTGATGCCAATCTGAAAGGTCTCCACACTTGCGAACCTGCGCGCCTGCATACAAAAACATGGCGACAAACTCTGACATGAGATCGAACCTTGTTGATAGCACAAGAGCGCTTGAACCATCGTACTTGGAATGAGTGCTGAATGTCGAAAGTCTTCTGTGCCATTCACTTTGGAAACCAGCAGCAGCACCAAACGACTTACCGGGGGTCATCGTATCAAATCTCACAGAATTCTGTTTCGATTTGATATCAGAGTCGAAGCTTCCTCCTTGCATTATCTGTTCTCGCGCTGTGAACAAATATAACGGGAAATTAATCGCAAAATCTCTCTGCATATCCTCGGCGGTGTTAAAGAGGGTTGGCTGATTCAGAAGCAGCTGCATACGAAAGGCACACCAAGTAAACCACTGAGTACTCAAATCACGATAGAGATACGATACAGGTGCTACCTCCAATGGGTTCAGATACATGATCGTCGTTTCACGTCGATACTCGTTGCTTTTACCTGGCCCATCAAAGAGAGAGACTAAAATAGACTGTCCCAATGGCAATGCCCCGAATGACACGGCTTCCCACATGGCGTCGCGGCTGTGACCAGCTACCGCTTCAAAAAATAATTGCTGCGCATACAATGTGCGGGCGTGCGTTGATCTCCAGAGACTAGGCCTTATCCGCCACTCGAGACCATCATCGGTATTGTGCAGCGAGTCTGGATTCGGTGTCATCCAGCCGGACCGGTCTTCCACGGCGTTGGTTACAGAAACTTGTAGCAACTCGCTCAGAGGATGGGAAAACGAGATCCCTCGACTAAAAAGGGCAAGGTGAAAGCCGGTTTCCGTGCCGCCAATAGACGCCGCAAGAAGATTCAACTGCCCTGTTTGTATTTTTGCATCGATCAGATGTCGCCTCATGTTCAGCCGGCCACCGTAATCCAAAACGGCTAAGTTTCGTGATTTTTCGGCCATGCGGGGATCATGTAACGAATCGAAAGTTGATACCCCCTGGTTAAGGAGCTTGACGAACTCCTTGACGTCGGCTTGGTTAGTTGCCGGCTCAGACGACACTCGCAATAAAATCTTTGCAAGTCGCAAATCCCCCGTTGTTTTGTTGTCTTCGAAATACTGTATCAGGTTCTGCGTCAATTTCGTCAGGTCTTTTTGATTTTCCGGAGAGAAGACTTCGCCGAGTTTCATTGGTATTCTGGATTCACCAATTAAGTTGACCTCTCTTAACGGCCCAATGTTAGTCAGATCGCGCAGCTGATAGCGTAACTGTTGCGAAAAAAGTGGCGGCTCCAGAACTCGGGGGTGAGGCTCGTTGACAGGAGAATCTTTGAGAGGTGTACTGTTGACAAGAGAATTGACACCAGGAGAATCGTCGACGTTGGCAACGAAACTGTCAGGAGAAAAAGGCGTACCAGCTGAACCTTCACCTGGTCGAGATGAATTCGCAGCGGAAACAGGACCCAGCACGGTTCCTGTGAGTGTCGGTCGTTCCTCTTTCTTGGATCTAAAAATTGTCCACAAACCGTGAACAGCAGCCGCAATTAATCCGATCGCGCCAGTGATGGCAGTGATAATCTTCGTCTTGCGATTGCTCCACTCATTGACATTGGATATATCAGCAGCGGGCTTCAGGAAACTCATTCCTCCGACAATTGTATCTCCTTGCGCATCTGGAGACGTAGAGAGCAATCCGGATTTGTGACGTGGATTCGCGTTCGTTGGTGCTGAATCTGGTATCCCATCGAACGGATTTTCATTGTCCAGGGGTGTTTCGCCCTTCAAGAATGTGTTTCCTTGAGGTTCAGACGGGCCATCTACAGGTTTCTCCTCGGCTCCTCTCAGACCAGGCTTGCCATTACTCCTAAACAAAGGCGCCACACCGTAAACGGACCCAAAAACCAAACCGATCATACATATCGACCCAAGAATAAGAGAGATGGTGACGCAACGCGCGCTGTAGCGCGTCTTCGTATGTTGATTCTGGCCGGATGTCAATCGGGACGCACTACTAGCGAGAGTTGCGCTCGCTCCTGGAGGCGACGCGTTTCCTGATGTGGACTGTGTGTCGTTGTGCCCCATTGTAGCCACTGTCTGATTCCCCAGCAAGTTTGATTTTCCTTGTGTCAACGTCTTCAGTTCGACCAATGTGCCTGCTCCCCGGACTTGCAACGTTGGGGATAGCTTCAAATCATACGGCTTTTTCGTGAGATCCCGATTGATTTCTTCAAAAATCCGCTCCAAATTCCACCGCTCCGAAGGCTTGTGCTGTAAACAACCTTGGCAAATCTGGACTAGTCGTTCGAATTCTTGCGAATGATTTCCAAGCATGCCCGGTTGGAATTGGATCGCCACTGATTCATCCAGCATGACCATCCACAAACAATGGCCAAGACGACGGAGGTGCGCGTATGGTGTGCGCTGATACATCATCAGGAACAGAATGACACCCATAGACCAGACGTCGCTGGCGTAACGGATTTTGGTTTTATCAAAGCGCGGCTCTTCTTCCTTCATTGCTGCATGTTTTAGCATCTCGTCTCTCAAAATCTCGCCGACCTTTCCGAAGAGCTCTGGACTCTCTGTCTCGTCATCTTTCTCTTCGTCACCCTCCACTTCACCGATTTCGATTCCTTCATTCATACGAAAAATTGCCTCTGGCGCCATGAATTGCTGCGTGCCAATCAGATTGCCCCTGGTGACATGAGATTCGCCCTCACGCACGATGGCGGCCAATCCCAGATCCGCGACCTTCACGACCGCGCACCTAATGACGTGCGCATTAGGGCCAGCCTCCAAGCCGAATGCTTTTGGCGCCGGTTTTCCGTCGAACAATGCGAAATCTTCCCCACAGACCAGAAAGTTTGCAGGCTTCAGATCGCTGTGAATTATGTTTTTCAAATGTAGACTTCGGACCCCATTGAGAGCCTGGGTGAAAAGTGATAGCACGCTTTGGCATCTGGTGTCAAATTCTTCGAGTGATATTTTTTCTTTCCGAAAGGATACAGCAGCTGAATCGGATGAAGATACCCCACTGGGAGACGATGACTGATTTTTTCCGGCACTGGTTGAACATATTGCGCTTTGTTTACTGATTGCGCTCTGTTTACCGACTCCCCAACGATTTCTCGACGGGACGATGCTGGCTTGGTCACCTTTGTCATTTTGGTCAGATTTGGGGCCCAAATGCGACTTTGATGGCGGCAAAAATTGCACAGACTGAGTCAACCTTGACGACTCGATAATCATTTTGGAATTGACGTCGTTTGCTGGCGTCTCAAATACATCCGTTGTGTTTGTTCGAGTCTCCACCACCGAACTGCCAGAAATCATGATCTCAGCAGTCTTTTCATCACTTTTGTCAGCACCTGTCATATCTGCGCCCACTGGCTCTCTTCGAGAGACTCTCGTTTCGTCCTGTTGGCATGGAGATAGTGCCACTTCTACAGCCGTGCCGTCCTGTGGTGGCGTCACTACAATGTCGACTGTGCTGACTGCGTGACTTTCCTCGATTACACGATACGGGTCACCGCATAAACGCAGACTTTCCGCGTGGTCTTTCAAATAGTGGAAAAGATCACCCTCGGAGGCGAGCTCCATGACCATAAAAATACCGAAACACTGTGGATTTGTTTCGAAGTCGAGAATTTGGATCACGTTGCCCTGCCCCTGGCATCGATTTAACAGCTCAACCTCATTAAAAAACTGATCGAATTCTTCCTGCGACCGCGCAAACACGATCTTCAGCGCGTACATCTCTCCAGGGATGGCGCCGCGACTGGGATTGTTGGAGTGATTATTCTCGTTTGCAATAGCTCCATCAACGTTATCTGTCAGATTGTCAATGGCCGCGCCATTCTGTTGAACCTCAGCGCCATTGCTATTCGCATTCCAGTCACTATCGGAATCGAGACGATCCACATCGGAACTAATGTTGGAATAGTTTTGATTCATGGCTTCACTCATGGCTTCACGTTCCTCCGCTTCAGTCGGATAGGCTTGCACCCGAAAAACTTCCGCGCTGCCTCCTTTTCCAACGGTGGCACACAGGACATAACAACGCCCATTGACCGAAATGCCTCCTCTGGGGGGACCGTCGTCGTCAGTTACCTCAGGATTTTCATTTTCAGGGGGTTGAAGTTCTGTCTGATTGTTAATATTCACATCATTATGATGATGATGCACATCATTATGATAATGATTGTCAGTTTGAACGTTGACATCATTCGGAATAACATCCTTCGGAATATTGTCGACTCTCGGTAGCAGTTTGCTTGCCGCGTTAACGACGCGGTTATGATTGTGACCACTGTGAATATTGATTCCACTCTTGATATTTGTGTGCTGAATGGCCGAAATTCCGTGCTTGAAACTGTCAACGACCGAGGACTTTGCTTGTGACTCCACATATCTCGAGTATTCATTTGCACAGACTTTCATCGCCTTCAACTGATCGAACCGTCCTGATTTTGCGTCATCGAACATACGAAAGCCTGGCAACTGACTGACGGAACCTGAGAATGTCGCGACTCTCTCTCTTTTTGCTCTTAGCATCGATGATCTTGCCATTGACGATAGATCTCCAACTTCCCTTGGTATCTGCGTTGGTTGCAACAACATACTCGACGCAATTTTATGACTCGCGTGTTGATTATCATTACTGTATGGATTCTGAATCACCGGCAGGCTTGCCGATAATAAACTTGCCGATGGCGACGTTGCCAAACTGCGGCTATTTTCGTTTCCCGATGCCACACTTGGCGATGTATCCGCCCTGATTCCTCCACTGTGACTGTGATCCTCCACAAGAATTGGGGACGTGCCCGTCTCCGGCTGCGCCAGCAACCGCTGCTCTGACTGAGGCAACGACTGCCGTTCCTCGCGATCCATCCCTACACTTGCAAACTGTGCCATTCGAACCTGTGACAACAGACGACTGCTTCTGCAAGTTGGAAATCGGACAATCTGACGCCCACTAGAGCAAAATTGACGCCATATGATGAATCAATGTCACGATACTATAGCTTAAGTTTCAATCAATTCAAAACTCCAAAGAAAATAACGATAATTTTTTTAGGAAAAAGAAACAAACAACCCTGTACCATGTGAATTGTCATTGAAGTCAGATTCTAAAGATGTCAATGCAGCTTTTCGTTGACTCTCGTAAAGATTTTCGCTCGAATATAATGTCGCTCCAGCGCAACCTAAACTCTCATACCTGACGCCCTCGCATGATCTTTACTCATTGACATATCGCATCTGTTGCATCGCTAGTAACCGGGCCGCTACAAATTTTATAAAATTACAATAATCAACGCGATGACGCTTCGCGAATGATGCCGATAATGATGATTCGCGATTGACGCTTCGCGAACGACACAATGAATAAGAATTGAATTCGCAAAAGACTCTCTGCTCGAAGACCAATCATGTACCCGCTCGTAGACCAATCATGTAGGTTGCAATAAATTTCGCTCCGCCAATTTCGCGCGCTACTTGCGAAGAATACATCTAGCATTGCCATTCGCGCTATATCCATCCATCTAACATTGACATTGCCAATGCCAACATTCACGATTACGAAACTTAGAGCTGTTGCTGCAAGAACTCGAAACTCTGACTCCGAACACGATACCAAATAAATTAGAACGTTAAAAACACGACCACCGACCGCGGCAACCGACATCAAAAATACGTAACCTAACCCCTCAAAAATTTCGAATCTCAGTTGGACTCCATATGAAAACGATTCTCATCAAAAAAAGTCTGGTAAACTGCACACGAAGAGTTCAAATCGTTGACATTGCAAATCAGCAACGACGCATTGTACCCTTATACTAGAATACCGACCCCTCCGACAAATATCAACGATTATACTCTCCGACAACCTAGGCTCAGGGCCCTGACTGCCAACTGAACTCAGACTAAACGAACGAAATACAACGATGCCAACCGTTGATCCATCACGATGCCACAATCTATACACGGACGAGGGCTATGATTATCATAATTCGTCAGACTGTTTTTCAATTCACAACTGTTACTTTGGAAAGTTATTCAATTGAAATCTCCCGCTAATGACGGGCATTTTGAGAAAAAGTTGAACAAAATTCACTGTACAATTACACATCGAGTACTTCTATTGAGAAATACTGGCATACTTCTATTGAGAAGACAACGCCAATTTCGACACACAATATCAAAATCACCACGAGAGAATGTGTTTACTATTCCGAAGAAGAAAACATTAATAATGCCCGTAATCTGGACAAAATTTACTTTGCCAATGAGATCAAAAAGGCCACCGCCATACGACGGATTATTTTTTTTCCCGAATATCGTTCAAACTGCACGTATGCAGCTTCCTCAACCGGAGGACTTGAATCGTTTGATCTCGGGAATCTGATTCTATTCCAGTTGCAGTTTATCGCTCTTCAACCGGAGGACTTGAATAAATGAATCAATAACCCAATCTTAGGAATGCCTTTCAGGCTGCAAATATGCAGATTCCTCAACCGGAGGACTTGAACGCTTACTTAAGTTAAATCATAATCAAAAAAACTATCGACATACCACCAACCAGAATGAAATACTAGCTGCTGCTAAGTTAAGACGACTGGGTCGCCTGATCATACTGAGCCATCATATATACTCCCACTATGAAGAACGAAATGATAGTCAATTGTTAAAACCTGGCCAAACACGCAAAGAGGAATGAACTGTCGAAATTTCAATGACTGACGCACAAAATGAGAGCTACATCGCCTCGATTTACACCGAATCATAAAATCAAACAGATATCGATCATCATCAATCGTAATGAAGATCAACACCATTGAAGAAAGCCACAGAATGAGAAGACTAAGTCTGGTTCTCACTCAATGACAGTCGACTCTCACTAACCCGCAAGAGTCCAGAAGGTTTAAACTACATGACTTACACTATGGCTAAAACACCTCCGAAAACGATGACAGAACCAAAACGCCGAGCCGGAACTTCAAAGCGCGATGACCAAATTCAATACTAATGGAGATCATGATGCTTCTGAGGTCAGAATGGTTTCATGACATTTCGAAGCTGCTGCTGAGCCAGCGCGCCAATGGCAACCATATGGTGACGTTATCTCAATTCCGCGAGCCGAAGACACTCTTCCCTCAATCGAATCACTCTCAACCTCAAGACCATCCTCACCTATATACCGCGTTTTTTCTTTTCATTGGAAAAGAGACAAACGACCTCCCTCACTCTTATATTGAAATTTAGTCTACACACGACAACGCTTCACCTGGAACTGTTTGAGAATTTTCGGCGCATAGTAAGTTACCCTTGCCACACGAACTCGAGACCGGACCGGCTTACGCCGGATCTCGGCAAACACATGGATTCTTGCCGGTAATATTCTCCAAATCTTTTCGAGATGGCAACGGAAGATCTCTCCAATTCCTACAAGAATAATTGCACCGATCCAATCCTCGCTGCTGTCGCAACATATGGCACTTTGTAGGATCCATCCAAACAGCAAGGGAGTCATCCGCTCTGATCCCGAAAGACCAACCGCCGGGAGACGAAGCCTCACGCTCCGGCTCGGAGTCGCACTCTGGAAAAGGCCAACCGATGTGGCAATAGAAATGAGGACATCCTCCTACTTCAAAAAATCTTCCACAACCTGGACACACTCTGAATCTATTATCCGAACCCTTTTCCCCGTACAACGTTGCCATTCGCTTCGCGATTCTGTCAATTCCGGCCTCGACTTTTTGACGGGCCGCTACAACAACGTTAAAGAATTGGATCGACTCCGGCGATTCAAAACTCGGAGTCGATCCAAAACCCGTTGCCAGAAAACCGCACGCTTCAGCCTCCCACATTCGACATGCAAACTCGTCGGATCGTTCTCGTATCCATAGAAGAAACGCAGAGAGGAGGTTACGGCTATGATCGTCCATACTCATACTGGACTTCACGTCCTTGTAGCCACACTTGACGACGTCCATTAAACGCGACGGATTCGAAAAGATTGCCTCGAATTCGCTCTGCCACTTTTGAAGTCTAGCGATCTCTATATCTAGTTTGTTCACGATTTTGAAATGATTCGGCTTCAAATCGAAGACCCGCGCAAATTCTGCCCCTCTCAAATCGACAGCGACAGCCTCATCGCGCGCTGAGTGCCACACCAGTTCCTCAATGGAGAGCCTGGCAGCCCGAGCCGCTTCAGGATCGGGGT
>Ga0099797_100622_pt1 | contig 22404 bp, 27 predicted proteins | sample Uncmet_Sort48C_1_FD_89871 | JGI IMG/M metagenome (GOLD analysis project Ga0099797, IMG submission 89871) | Marine eukaryotic communities from CALCOFI LINE 67, Pacific Ocean - C012_Sort48C_1 | ecosystem: Environmental > Aquatic > Marine > Oceanic | place: Pacific Ocean: Monterey Bay | collected...
TTTAAAAATAAAGAAATGTATGAGCAAATTATTTTTACTGATAATATAGTTCATATATTAGATAAAAATAACAAAGAAAAAGGATTTTATAACAAATATACACATATATATGAATATAAAAATAATAATGAAGTAATCAAAATAGATACATCAAATCCATACAAAATAAAAGTACATACTGATGAGATTTATCTAACACATACAAAGCACGTTAGGAGAACACATAATCTTATAAAAAATAAATTTATAGAACACGTCTATTCAACTGCATTTTCAAATCAATGTAATATATTTTAATATTAAAAATCTATTCTATAATATATGTCTGACGATGTTCCTGATATAATTTTTACATGGGGTGGGTTAATAAATGAAGCTGATAAAAGAAATAGATATAACGGAGAATTGTATTATTCTATTAAAGCAGTTCTAAAGTATTTACCCTGGTGTAAAAATATATATATATTAGTAAATAGCAATGTTGATATACCCCCTAAAATATTAAGTTTAGATCCATTAAAAATAAAAAGAGTAGATAGATCAAAGCTAATAGAAAATAAACAAACAGCAATTACTCAAAACTCTTTTGCTGTTTATAGTATTATCGATAAAATACCAAATTTAAACGAACGATTTATTTTATTTGATGATGATTTTATGATGTTAAAATATACCCCAATTGAATTTTTTTTCGAAGACCATTATCCAATCGTTCGTGCGAATTATAAAAAACAAAAAATATATAAAGATGATGTCATTTTACCACCTTATTTGAAAAGACCAATTTATAAATATAGAGATTGGTCACATAAACCAAAACCATGTACTAAAACAATCATACAAAAGTTTAGAATGAAATATCCAGAATATAATTCTTTTGTTGAATCACATATAACTAGATTTCATAAAGTATCAGAAGAAATGTTAATGATATATTATCAATTTGGATTAGAAAATAATTTAATAAAACCAGTAGAAACCAAAAGTGATTTATTTCAGATTAAAAACAAACATTCAAATAATATATTTATTTTTACATTCGAATTCATTATATATACAATAATAATTTTTTTTAAATCATATCATTATTTGAATATAAATGATGATTGGTCTTATAAAAAAAATGTATATAATAAGCAAATTAAAATAGTTAAAACATTTTTGTATTATCTGTATGGAAAATAATTAAACAGGAACAAATATATGATAATGAGTAATATTTAATATACTTTTGTTACTTGGATGATTTTCAAAACAAATATATTTATTGGGTTGTAAACCTAAACAATTATAAATATACATGTTTATAATATAGTTAGGTACTTTTATTTTAATTTTTGGTGATATCCATAGTAATAAATGCTTATAATTTTGAATATTATAAGGAAAATCATTTTTACATATAACAAAAATATTATCTTTTATTATTGTTTTATTAATATGTTCTTTAATACTAATGTTTTTGTTAGCTAAAGATTTCATAAAATCTTCATATTTTTCCTGTACACATTTCAATCTATTGAATTTAACATATGGTGGTGGTGGATTGTTTATATTATAGCGTTTTATGTTATTGGAAGACATATACTATAGTAGATTATAAATAAAGAATTAAGACCATAGATGTACTAATCCATGTATAATAGAAATCTTATACCATGTTGGATCTGTATTATGTGTATACTTGCAAAGTTCACTATTCTTCATCAAAATGTAATTTAATTGTAGTTTGGTAAGTTGATTTTTATATACTAAAAAACCGTCGAGTACAATACTTTTATCAATTTCTCTAAATGGATTCATAGGTGTATCGTAATTGTCTGAATCTATTTTAGTTTTCATGTCCGGTAATGTTACATCAAAAATTATTCTATAAAATTGTTCTGAGTTGTCGTTTTCATTATAATAAAATTGTTCAATCGTAACACCTACGTTAGTTATAGACAAGTCGGGGTTACTACACGCGAGGGTTGTGTTTTTTGTTGTAACAATTGTAGAATCACATGTATAATTATCATCAGAATCTTCCGACGATGACATTGTTTGTATATCTATTTTAATTAAATAGGATTTCAATTTTTAATCTATATCATAAAACTCCAGTATATTATTTAACTTCTTATATTCATGATCTGAACAAAGAATAATACCAGCAGTTATATGAACATTATTTACTTTACATGAATTAAATGTATTTAGTAAATCCTTATATCCGCTGTTTAATCCATGACCACCTGCTAGTTTATATATGTATGCGAATGGTAACCCTTCATAATATAATCTAATTTTACCTTCAGGATATTTAACAGAATTGGTATATATAAAAATTCCATTTGATGTTAAAATACGATGACAATCAGCTACCATTGTACCTACCCATCGTTGTTTATAGTTTAAAGTATTATATGATCGAATTAAATAATTTACTTCTTTGTCATATTCATTTGATTGGTTTATAGAATATATTTTTTCTGTATTATTTAAATTCGTATTAAAATTAATATTTTTTTTAAAAATAAATTTATTATTTTTATTTAATGTATACATTTTAACTTTATCATTTTCTGTTTCTACTAATATGGTGCTAGGACCATACAAACAATACCCTGCTTTGACTATATCAACTAAACATTTTGAATGTATATCATACTCATATATAATCCATATACTTCCTGAATTTATGTTAAAATTTACATTACTAGAACCATCTAGCGGGTCAAATGCTATGATATAATTTTTTTTACTAATATCATGATGTTTTATAAATACAATTTCAGGACTTTCTTCAGATATAAATCCTATAATATTATAATTAATATCTTTAATAGAATCTTTAATAACATCATGACAAAATATATCAGCATTCGTAACTTTGTCATTTGATTTATTCAATAAATGAACATTCTCGGCCTGATTAAAATCGTAGTAACGTAAATAATCAGTTATTTTAATAAATGCATTTTCTAATATCATCTATACTAACTTATATAATTTATTTTTAAAAGAGTTTATTACCATTATCTTTTTAAAATTATTTAAATATTTAAATAATTTTAAAAATATCTAAATATATATATATGCCTATTAATATAGACAATAGTCTATTATATAGTTCACGTGATATTACAATGAAGAAGGGATTAAGATCAACAAAAACTAAAATACATATGGGAGAAAATTTGTCTGACCCTATGAAAGCTCCTGAGTGTTTTAATATGTCTGAAAACGTTGGATGCCCCATTGGTGATATTGGAGTTGGGAAATGTGGCGATGGTACATCCTCAGGTACATCCTCAGGTACATCCTCATATATTCCCATCCCCAGTTCTCAAGACTTATCCAAATCGTTATATTTTGAATTCACAGGAGAGGATCCAGAGGATCCATTGATGAGGATAACAAAGAAAATTCCGAGGATAATGCTTATATCATTAGGTTCCGGTACAGATGAGAATGATGAGTTAGACGCTAAGTTACTCTTTAGGTTCTTTTGTACTGTTGATACAACTGCCACTGACTTTTCGGTTCAATATGAATTAATAAATGAATACGACCAAACTATATTTAGAAAGACAGATAAAGTAAATGATCAAAAACCTGACGAGTCCCCATTTCCCAAATTTATCGAGAATGAAATAGTTGCCAAAGTAACCTCCTCACCGTCTTCATTTTATTCAGTAAATAATGAAAGTAATGTTACATTGATAAGTAACCTTAAATCGGTGTCCATAACTATAATGGGTCCAATAAAACATTTAGTAACGAAAATAAAGAAAGAACATGATTCATACAGACGTGAAGTAATTGAATCAAAGAAAGAACATGAATCTAGCGGGTTTTTACCTACGTTCCACAAATATGTTAAAATTGTTTTAATTGGTGCGACATTCTTGCCAGAGGGAACATACAGAAAGGAACCACCAGATGCTAATTCTGGCGATGACGAATCTACCGATGACGAATTTACCGATGACGAATCTACCGATGACGAATTTACCGATGACGAATCTACCGATGGTGAACCTAATACCGTCATGGAAAGATTCAGTAATACAATAAATACAAAATCAAATAATACATTTTGGTTAATTTCGTTGTTTATTTCGATTGCTATATTAGCTGTATTATCTTTTTATCATTTAAAAAAATAGTTATTTATTAATTTTTAAAAGGTTTTGTTACCCTGACATTTCAAAGTATTATATATTGATCTTTTTGCCCATTCATTATCGTTAACATAATTAAGTGACACCAATACTCGACGCGTTTTTGTTGGTAATGAGTAAGGCTGCGTTCTATGATTTAGTTTACATGCATCCCAAACAAATAGTTTATTTTCATTATAATTATAAACATTTACTTTATTATTATATTGAAATTCCAGACCCCCCATTCCATCACTGATATAAAGCGGGAATATTAGAGTTAGTATACTTGAAGAATCTTTTGTATCATATTGGCTATTCGCATCCAAATGGAAATGTGTTTCACTAACCTCTTTTTCAAATAGCGTTATAAAACTACATCCAAATAGAGTAAAATTATCATTAAAATTAGTATTTATAACATCATTTAGATTCTCGACACACTTATTAAAAAGTTCAAATGATTGTTTGTTAATACACCAGGTCCATTTAATGTTTTTAGTTATATCACCACTAAAATTATTAAATATATAGCCATTATTTTTAATAGTACCATTGGTATGATCAATATCATTTGCAATAACATCATATACTTTTTTTAGTTCATTTTTATTATGTATAAAATTTTTATCTCCATTCAATTCATGGTAGATCATATAAATATATCATAAAAGCTATATAATTATTATTCAATATTTATTAACAAAAATTGATAAATAATTAAAATATTAACAATCATTATTAACAATGAGTATATGTATATTATCAACTTCTACTAATGGATTTCACACAACAAGATTACCGGTTAGTAAAAAACAAATATTTGAATTCGCTAGGTTAATTTCATTAAATTATATTATTGGCGATATTGAAGACGATCAATTTATTGAAAAAAAGAAAGTAAAAAGTATATTAAAACCAAAATGTATTAACTTTGATAAAAAAGCAGAAGAATATCATGGTATTAGTATCGATAAAGCAAACACATCTGGAAAAGATAACTTTGAAGTAATGAAAGAATTTCAAAATGACCTAAAAGGTGTAAAACATATCGTTTCTCATAATCTTCCATTTCATTTGAAATCGATCCAAGTCGAATGTTTTAGGACAGCAACTCTTATTGAATTTAGTAGATATAATTTAATTGATACAATTAGTTTTAATCATTCATTTGAATATCCAAAACTACCTGTATTAGCAGAACAACTGGAAGTTAAAGTGTCTAAAAATAATTTAAGAACAATTAAAAATGTATTCTTAAAATTAAATAGTAAATAGTTATCTACCAGACCAAACTTTAATAATTGGTAAATCTTTTAATTTATCTATCTCTTCAAATGTACTTCTCCATTTACAGTATTTCAGAATATCACCTGATAATGAATCATTTATTTTATTTAATTCAATATATTTATTATATTGTAACATACACGCAAGTACTCTTTCTAAACACATTCGGTTGTCTCTTGATACAACTAAATCTAATAGTAAATCTATTTGATGTATTTCATTAACTGAAAGCAAATAATCGTGTTTTATAATAGACATACATCCAAAACAACCTTTCCATTTATCGTTTCTATACAAATTTAGTAGTTTTTTATTTTTAAATACGTTTATCATCTTTTCTTCATAAATTTTATTTTTTTTAATACGACAAGGAAATTCCCATATGAATTTATAATCAATAACATTAAAATCATAATGTGAATTTATAAAAACACTATCATGAATAATAACCGCTATATCGAACCATTTATTATTCAAGTAATAATAATAGGGTAACAGTTCACCTCTTTTTTTGTAAGAACTATTAATTATAATCGTATTATATAATTCTAATTTTTCCATAATATCATAGTTACTGTTATCATCAATAATAACAATTTTGTTTTCAGGATAAAACTTTCTGATACTTTTATAACATTTCGTCCATAATCTATTATATTTAGCTTCAGTTACATTTCTCAATATGATAAAACCAATAGTTGCCATATTAGATGATATCGGACTTTGGTGACCTGATAGACATTTACTGTTTTGTTGATTAGCTAGTTGACCGTTTTGAAAACCTTCTATATTTTTACATTTATACATCTATATATATATATATATATATATATATATATAAATATATGTGTGTGTGTGTATCTTTCAACGAGTTAATTAAAAATTGATTATAATTAAAGTTATATTAACATTTTAATTATAATACATGAATGCTATAAGTTTATTTTCAGGAATGGGTGGAGACTCATATGCTATAGAAAAATGTGGTTTAAAATTAGTGGCGTATTCAGAAAAAGAAGAAAAATTTCGCCAGGTTCATGAGTTAAACTTTGATAATTGTACATTATTAGGCTCACCAGATGGAAACATTATAAAAACAACAAAAGAAGAAATTTTAAATTATAAAGATCAAAATATAGATCTAGTTTTTGCTGGATTTCCATGTCAAGGATTTTCAAATGCTGGTAAAAAACTTCCTGATGATCCAAGAAATACTTTGTTCCGTGAATTTCTAAGAGTAACTCGACTACTTAAGCCAAAATATATTATCGGTGAGAATGTAAAAGGATTACTATCTAGAAAAACAGCATCGGGTGAATTATATATTGATATTATTGAACAAGAATTTGAAAAATTAGATTATATAATAAATTATGAAGTTATGAAAGCACACGAATATGGTGTTCCACAAAAAAGAGAACGTCTCATTATTGTTGGTGTTTTGGATGGTCCTAAATTTGAATTTCCAGAAAAATCAGATACTATATGTAGCTTAGAAACTCCAAAAAAAATCGTAAATTTTGATATGACAGGTGCTATTAAAATAAACGAGGATAATCCTAATTATCATGTGTTGAAAAATATACCACAAGAATGTATATTAACTGATATGAAAAATGAAGAGGATACTAATAATCCACATCCTAATTTAAAATTATTAGCAACTGATGTAGATTATACATATACTATTAAAAAAAAAAAGAAAGTAGATGGTCAAATTATCACGGTAGACGATCCTAAAACATATAAAAATAGATTATCATTTGGAAAACGAGCTTCCAGTATTCATGGAGAAATCATTGATATTAGAAATCCATGTAAAACAATTATTTGTACATATGCTAGACAACCAAGATTATTTGTTCCATTAAAAAATAAAAATGGATTTTATCTTAGATGTCTACTTCCAAATGAATTAAAACAAATTCAAGGATTTCCACCAGATTATAACTTAGGTGAGGATACAGCATTACCAATCAAAACTTCTGATCAAATCGTTATGATTGGTAATGCTGTACCACCACCGCTAATTGAAATTGTGATTAACAAGTTAGTTAATAACGTGGCTTAAGCAATTTACAATTTTCTGATCATTAGTTTCTTTATTAAAAAATGACGGAGGAAATCTTGAACATTCAATTGCTTTTAGGGTAGTAATATTATATTCCAAATCTTCATTATTATTAAAATTAGTTCTTAATTCATCTAGTATTCTATAATATTCTCTAATAGCCTCTTCATTTGTATCATTCATTAATTCACTTCCAATATATAGATTATTACCACAGATATATAAACAATAATCATTGTTTTTAGGAGGTGTGTTATTAAATCTTGGTCTTCTTTGTTTACATTCTACATATATCATTTTTATTTGCTCATTACTAATTTTAAATAGTATAAAATCTGGATAAGCATTCTCTCCTCTTGGTTGATGAACAAAATATGTTTGATCAATTTCAAGATCGAACTCATTATCATTAATAGGGTAACTTTCTCTAAAATCTAGTTCCTTTAGATTTCTAAAGCCAATGTCACAATTTGTTAGGAAGTTATATTTGAAACGTTCTTTAGAAACCGATTCTATTCCAGCTTCTTCCCATACACCCTTAACAGCTTGTTCATGGGCCGCGCCTGTACGCTGAGTTTGATGACCCATACAAACAGGTTCAATACATTCAAGGTTACTTCTTATAGTGGAAATACTTCTTACAGGGGCAACCCTGCTAGTTATAGTCAAATTAGCCAAACGCTCAACAATCGAACTCATTAATATAAAATCCAAAAACCAATTATATTTTATATCAATTTTTAAATATTATGCTTCTGATATAATATCTGCCAAAAAATCTACCTTATCTGGATCAAATTGAACATTCATAATTGTTCGACCAATTGATTGTTGTTCATTAGTATTAATAAATAGAAAGTTTTTAATTTTTTTTAGGTAATCAAATACAAACATATATATATATATGTTAGATATATTTATACTAACTTTAAATATTTTTTTATTCAAGTTGTTTTAAACCAACAATTAAATAAAAAATAAATCCAAATATAATTGCTAAAGTGCCTTTCATCCATGGATAGTCTTTTTTAATTTTTTCTAGCTCAATTATATCTTCTAAAAAAGATAACAACGCGAAAATTATTCCGTATGACGATAAGTACAACCATATATGTTTATAGGTAGCGTTTTGGACGGTACTCATTTCTTATATATTATTAAAATAAATATACATTTTTCAAATTTTATTATTACTAATAAAGTTTTGAACTTTATTAGTAATATCAATAGAAGGTTCCCAATGTCTCATAGTTTGATCATCATCTCCATAGTAATTAACTATCTTTTCTAAATGTTCTCTGTCACCCACATAAAAATCTTCACTGTAATCTTTTTTTTTAAGAAACTGTTTGAAAGTAGGATCAATCATTATGTCATTTATTGTAATGAATACATGATCTTCATATATTTCACCAAAGCCTCTCTTGTTCATATAAATCTTAATATTATTGATATTATTTTGTTGTAATAGATGTGTAGCAATGACGCATGATGGACCACATAACATTGTTCCAATCCATGTTTTTTCGGAAAATGCGTTGCTATAATCTTTACAACTAATACCTAGTATGTTACGGTTATTATACAATGCTGTTTTGAAACTAGTATTCAGTATGCCTCTGTAAAAACTCGCTGACATTTATATTATTTTTATCTATAAGACATAATAATATTCAATATTTTTAAAGTTTAAACAAGTATGCTTTAATTTATCTTCTCATAAACCCCAGTATATAATCTAACATATCTTTAGCCATACCATCCGTCTCCCACGTGTCATTTGACGCAAAATTCGTTTGTATAAGCTCGTTAAACTCTGTAACATAAGTATTTACGTCCTTGGTACAAGTCGGGTTTTTTACTGATTCTAATATAAATGTCATTAAGATTCCTACAGCCTCTTCGAATAGATTATTTTCCGTGGCTGGATCTAAACGATCCATGATAGCATCCCATTCCAAATTCTTGATGTTGTCACCAAAACTTCCGTCAGGAATATCAGCTTTTAAGGCTATTGTCCACTCTTTAGAAGCGTCCATATCCTCAGCTGTAGGCTTCCCATCTGGATCATCCGGGAAAGGAAACTCTTTAGCAAAAAACGTTAATAAAAACGTTTCACCAGGGAGTGCGCTTTGAAAGTCACATGGTGTAGTTGGTGTATTTGGTGTAGTTGGTGTATTTGGTGTATTTGGTGTAGTTGGTGTATTTGGTGTAGTTGGTTCTTCTTCTGGTTCTTCTTCTTGAGAGGCTAAATAAATAATAGCACAGATACTTACAACTACAATAACTCCTATTATAATAAATAATATTTTCATATATATATATATATATATAATTTATTTATAGTAAAATATATTATATATATATATATATATATAATTTATTTATAGTAAAATATATTACGAGTTTTTACTGTAAACCTCATTGCTTTGTTGTGTTACTTTTACGAATGTTGTTCTTTTTGAAAGTTCTTTCAATTTAATAGCACCCACATATGTACATGTAGATCTTATACCTCCTAATATATCATTTACTGTATTATCAACAGGTCCTTTGTATTTTACTAAAACTCTTTTACCTTCAGATGCTTTATAAGATTTAACACCACCATTATGTTTCTCCATTGCTGTTGATGAACTCATACCATAAAATTCTTTATACTTAATACCATCTTGTTCAATTAAATCACCACTTGATTCATCGTGACCAGAAAATATACCACCCATCATGACAAAATCGGCACCGCCGCCAAATGCTTTAGATATATCACCCGAATTAGTACAACCCCCATCACTTATAACGTGACCTTTCAACCCGTGTGCTGCATCAGAACATTCAATCACTGTACTCATCTGAGGATAACCTACACCTGTTTTTATTCTTGTCGTACATACCGATCCACCGCCTATTCCAGCTTTTACAATATCTACACCTGATAATATAAGCTCTTCGGTAATCTCTGGAGTTACTATATTTCCGGCGATTAAAACTTTAGAAGGATATAATGTTTTAATTTCTTTAACTCTGTCAATAAACATCTCAGTATAACCATTGGCAACATCAATACATATAAATTTTATATTATCATTTAATTCTAATATATCATTGAGTTTATTCATATCATTGTCTGTGATACCAATAGATACTGTAAAGTAATTAAAATCGCTAGGACAAAGTTTACTTAAAAATTTTTTCCAATCATTAACTGAATAATGTTTATGAATACATGTGATTATTTTATGCTTCATTAAAGCATTCGCCATTTCAAATGTACCAGTGGTATCCATATTAGCAACCATTATAGGGACACCCGACCATGTCATGGGTGAATTAGTATTAGGATCAATCGTATTTTTAAAAATAAATGTTCTTTCTAAATCGACCTCTTTTCTAGATTTTAATTGTGATCTTTTTGGTAAAATTAGGACATCTTTGAAATCTAACTTTGTATCATTAATTATTCTCATTAATTTTATTTAAAATGTACTTTTTAAATAAAATTAATGATTTTTATACTAATATTTTTTTCGTTAATATTTTTTATAAAAAGTGTAATATTTAATGAGATGTACTCTAATCAAATGATGTTTTTATATTTTATACTTGAAATAAGTACATTTTCTTTAAATAACTCGTATCTATTTGATTCAATTATAAGATGGACATTTGTAGGATGGATTAATAATGATAATGATAAGAAATACATTGGTGAAATAGAAAATTCAAACAGTTTATCATCTAATTATATAATTATTATATCATGGATAATATCATATATATTATACGTTTTTTATTACTATATAAAAGAACGTAAGAAATTTACAGAATGGGAATTTACTAAATATAACTTAAAATATTATCTAACTCACTTTTTTTGTTTGTACACGTGGAATTTAAATACAATTTTTAACTTAAACAATACAATGTTTTTACCTAGTTTAATCAATGTATATATATTTAACTTAATAACATTTTGGATACCAGGAATAATATGTAATATAATTTATGGTGATAAACTACATTTATACAGAAAAATATTTAATTTTATAATACATGGGTTTAACCTAAAGTATAAATATTATATTTTAATTAATATTTTATTAAAAATAATATGCGGACTTGATATAATATTCAAAAATTTTTACAAACCTTTAAAAAATTACAGTATTTTACTCGTATTACTAATATACGTATATTTATTTAATTATCATAATATATTCAAAAAAAAATCATTTGTTAAATATAACAATATATTAAGCAGTATGTCGTTTGTTATAATTAGTATAAGTACAATTAATAAATATTTTAATATATTTCACCTAGTAGTAATACAACATATCTTAATATTTACAATGTTATTTTCATTTATTTACATTATATATAAACTAAAGAAAGAACAAACAGTACAAAACAATGTTATTGATATGTTCGAGTTAGTTACAGTTGAACAATAGTGAAATATTACAACCTTTCAAATTAAATATACATATATATATATATATGACGTCTTATGAAAAAAAATATTTAAAATATAAAAAAAAATATTTAGAATTGAAAGATCAAATGGGTGGTATTCGTAGTTATAGGAGTACCATGGGAATTGTTCCAGACACACCACCTGAACCAGTTGCTGAAGTTTATCCAATTCCGTTTACTTTTCGTTTTGAAGGAGAAGCTGGTGATATAAGACACAATAGATCTTATGATATTAATATTGAAGAGGACAAAAAAATAGCTGATATTTATGAACGTTTAAGAAGTTTTGGTTTCAAAAATCCGAAAATTAAAACTGATTATGAAATGCCTGAATTTATAAAGATTAGATTTCTACCTAGTTTATTAAGAAACATGTATCCTGATTTTACACAAGGTGATCCAATTGTTTTTACTGATAACTAAAAATAATTATTTTGAAGCAAATATTTATATATAGATATAAAGTTATATATAAATAATGAGCGCTATTAAAATAAATAATTTAAATAATTTAGGCGAATATATTAAGAACATTTTACCAACAGATTTAGTTGAAATTACAGGTGAGATTAGCCAGCCTAGTTTGGTTAGATCAAATTTATATTTCACACTAAAAGATAATCATGGATCATTACCTTGTATTATTTGGAATGTAAAACAAAATGTAGCAAATGGTAATAAAGTAATTTTAATCGGAAAACTAGAGTTTTATATTCCTTATGGTAAACTAAGTTTAATTGTTAAGGAACTTTGCTTTGTTGAATCAGAAGGAAATTTATTCAAAAAATATAAACAATTACAAAAAAAATTTTATGATATTGGATATTTTTCTGATGTTAACAAAATAAAAATACCACAATATTTAAAAAATATACTAGTTTTAACAAGTACGAATGATTCTGCTGCTGCTGTAAGAGATTTTAATTTTGGTATTAATAAACATAATTCTAATTTGAATATTAATTACGTTAATGTAGCTGTTCAAGGAATAAATTGTCCTTCAGATATAATAACTTATTTAAATCAAAATTCAGATGAAATTTCTAAGAATGATCTAATATTAATAACACGAGGAGGAGGTAGTTTTGAAGATCTTTTTGGTTTTTGTAATCCTAACTTAATAGAATGTATTCATAAATTAAATGTACCTGTTTTAAGTGCTATAGGACATGACACTGATACAACTTTATTAGATCTAGTTGCTGATTATTCAGCACCAACACCTTCTTTCGCAGCAGAGTTTATTATTCAACATAATAAAGATTTTATTACAAATTTAAATGTTAACTCGTTAAAAAATAAGGATTATTTACGAGATAGAATTTATGAAAACTTAAGTAAGATAAATAAGTATAATAACAACTATATTACAGAAAAACAGTATTTCGAAAAATATGTTGAAAATATTAACAACAAAATAAAAGAAAATATTGTTAATAACATAAATAATATAAATAGTATGAGCGAAAAATATAGATTAGATAATAATATAAATATTTATGATAGTAACAATAGATTAATAAGTACACATAATTATTTTAAAAAATATATAAATAACAATGATAAATTAATTTTATCGTGGGGTGATACTGTTATACATATTAATTCCTTTGATGTAAATTAGTTTCTACGTATTTTGTAAGTGTATCGATCTTTTGGTAACTTGGATGTATCATTATCAGTCATGTCCTGTGTTCCATTCCCAATAGTAAAATAATCATCTGATAGATTTACACAAATTGTTTGTAAAGCAAATTCTTCAACACACGAGTTCCAATTAAATAAATTATTTTTGATTTCATCGTTCTTATCTAAAAAAGATAAAATTATTTTACAAGAAGAGTAGTCGAATGTTAAACCCTCGTGAGCATGAGAAGAAAAATAAAAATTATTATTAATAATGTATTTACCTAACTCTGTTAAAGTAAATGAGTCCCAATGACATGTTGGTATATTAAGATCTTCATAATAAAGTCTTTCTTTTACTTTGACCAGATGGTTTAAATTATTTTTATTTAATTGATTATAAAAAAATGATCTACTTGATAATACTGAAAAATATTTGAATTTGAAATTTTCCATAGCATATTTCATATTTAAATAGATTCCTTTTGTTAATGAACCATGAAATACTTTTTTATCTAAGTAGTCTGGATTTAATATAATATTTTTTTGGGATAAAATAAATTCATCATTAGATATTATATGATACACATCAGTGTTTGCATTAATGATAATAACATAATTTAATAAAACAAAATTTTGAATATTTTTTAATTGTTTAATTAAAAATGAAATTTTTTCATGAACATTTATAGAAAAAATTATGTCGATAACCATTTAATATATATTAGTTTAGATTTATTTCATAAAACATATGTAATTTATAATATAATGATAATAATTATACCATTGGGAGGAATAGGGACAAGATTTAAAAAATATAATTATAATAGACCAAAAGGATTAATAAAAATATTTGGTAAACCAATATTATTTTGGCTAATTGACTCTTTACAAATAAGCGACGATAATCTAATATATATACCTTATAATAAAGAGTATGAAAAATATAGATTCGAAGATTTATTACATAAAAAATATCCTAATAAAAATTTTAAATTTTTAAAATTAGAACACAATACGAGAGGCGCTGCAGAAACACTTAATATAGCATTAAAATACTTAAATACAGAAGATCAACCTATTATATCTTTAGATGCGGATAATTTTTATTTAACTGATATTATTAAATTATGGAATTACAATAATTCTATATTAGTATTCAATGATAATAATGTAGATCCATTATATTCTTATGTTGAATTGAATGAGCATAATCAAGTTACAAATATAATAGAAAAGAACAAAATTTCAAACAATGCTTGTTGTGGGGGATATTGTTTTTCATCTTATAAAGAATTACTGAAATACACACAACATATACTTGATAATAATATAAAAGACAAAAACGAATATTTTATTTCAACTGTTATTAAAGAAATGATAAAAGATGATATCATATTTAATACTATAGATATTCCAAATAAATACTATGTATGTTTAGGAACACCGTTACAAATTAAATATTTTTACAATAATTTTCCAAAAAAATCATGCTTAGATCATTCAAATAATTTAGACAAAATGAGAATATGTTTTGATTTAGATAATACATTGGTCACGTTTCCTAAAACAACAAATGACTACTCGACTGTTAAACCAATAAAAAGTAATATAGAATATTTAAGATATTTAAAATCATTTGGTCATACTATAATAATATATACAGCTCGACGGATGAAAACACACAAAGGGAGCATTGGTAAATCTATTGCTGATATTGGAAAAATTACATTTGACACATTAGAAAAATTTTCTATACCTTATGATGAAATTTATTTTGGTAAACCAAATGCTGATGTATACATTGATGATTTAGGATTAAATTGTTTTGATGACTTGGAAAAAGAACTAGGATTTTATAGAGAAAAAATAGAACCAAGATCTTTTAATATATTAACTAGTAATTATATCGAAACTTACCTTAAAAAATCATTTGATTTATCAGGTGAAATATATTATTACAAAAACATACCAAAAAAAATTAAAGATATGTTTCCATTATTCATAAGATTTGATGAAAATAATAGTTGGTATGAAATAGAAAAAATACATGGTTTAACAATATCATCATTATATGTATCAAAATTATTAAGTCCAACTACATTAAAATCGGTTATAGATTCTATAGAAAGAATTCATTCATGTAAATTAAAAGAAGATATTAATATAAATATTTATCAAAATTATTCAAATAAATTAATTAAAAGATACAATTCATTTGATTATAGTCCATATGACAATCATAAACAAAACTTTGATATTATAAATAATTTTTTAAAAAAATACGAAGAATCAAAAAAAGGGGAAATATGTGTAATACATGGAGATCCTGTATTTACTAATATACTAATTAATGAATATAATAAAATAAAATTAATTGATATGAGAGGAAAAATTGGTTCAGAATTGACAATATATGGAGATTGGCTATATGATTGGGCAAAGTTATATCAATCTCTTATAGGTTATGATAATATTATATTAAATAAAGAAGTAGATTATGAATATCAAAAAAGTATGATTAGCATTTTTACTAACTATTTTTTATCATCTTACTCTGAAAATGATTTATCTAATCTGAAAATGATTACAAAAAGTTTAATATTTAGTTTAATACCGTTACATAATAATAACTGTAAAAAATTATATAATCTAATTGATAATGAATATTTATAATAACAACTATTGTTATAAATTAAAAAGTAAATTACTATAATATTAATATATGGAAAATATTAATATTATATTAAATGATATTCAAAATTGTTCTTCAATTCAAGATAGAATAATTTTATTAAAAACCTTAAATAACGAACTTGAAAAAGAAAAAAACCAACAAAACAAATATTTAGATAAATTAAAAGAGAATAATTCTAAGTTATCTAAAAAATATAAAAAGTTTTCGATCGATCAACTCAATGCCCTGTTGTATGAAACTGAATCTATTACTGATCAAATTAAAATTTATGAAACTATAAACTATAAAATTCAAGATATTACCAATGAACTATTTACATCTGACTAGTTAATTGTTTAATAATATATATTTAAAATCTATAGATATATAATATTAAATGAATACTAATGACACTCTTAAAAAAATAGACAACGCACTTACTATATTAGACAACGTTAAAATAAGGCAACAAGAAATTAATAAACATCGTTTAGATAAAGCACGGGAAAATACAGATAAAACATTATTAGAACAATTTAAAGTGATTGAAGACACGTCCGGTAAATAATATACATCAAATTTATAAATAAATAGTTAATTATATCTATATTCAAAAGTGTAAATGGCAATTAATATCCATTTTCTTTTATAAATAAGTCTAATTCAGACATTAATAGTATTACAATTTAATCTATCTATATTAATATCAATTTTTATATCTTTGAATATTTAAAACGCTGGTTACTTATCATATTCACGATGACATTTTTTACATAATATAAAAAGTGGTATTTCTTTGTGATATTTAATAAAAGTTCTTAAAATATCTTTAATTTTAATAGGTGTTGTTTCATCTATAAAATAAACAGTAATAGATTTTTCTAGTAATGACGACCTGTCACAGCTTTCTTTATTACAATGTGCTCTATCTAATTGAATTGTTTTACTTTTTTGTATACCGCACCAATCGCACTTTTCAGTTGTGTATTTAAAAAACGAATTTATTAAATTTTTAGCTGGACCACCTTTAAGATGTAATAAAATATCATTTTTAGTTCCTACTATTGCGCAATCATTAATTAAACAGTTTAATCTTGTTTTTTTAAGTTTGTCATCAATAGATTGAGTTCTCATAAGACTTTTTTTGTATATTAAATGCTCGTGGTTATTAATACTATTCATTTTTATATTATATCATATTAACAAAGTGTTAAGTAAATTCAATTTTTATAATAATTCATAACATTTTAAATATATAAAGTATATTTAATATAATGACAAATTATAAAAAATGCCACGAATATGAATTATTATGGAATATATGTTCTAGTAATTTAATTTTAAAATACTACAACTCTAATAAGCATGATGAATATTATAAAGAAATGAATATATGTTTTAAAAATTATAAAAATTATATGGATTGTATAAATAACAATTAATTATGATTTCTATAGTACTACACTAGTTCGTAATCAATATTTTTATCTACAAGCAATATAATTAATTACAAAACGACAGATTTAGTTTTTTTTATATTGTTTTTTTTTGGAAAATATTTATTTTTAAAATCGTTCATATTTTTATTCCCCATTGATAAATTACAACGAGGACATATAGGTTCTAAATTATTAATACTATTTGAACCACCTTTTGATTCTGGTATTATATGTCCCACATGAAAATCTGTTATATCTATTTTATTTTTTTCACAACAAAAACACTTCCCCGTTCTTTCGTTTGAAAATCTTTTATCCCAAACCAATGTTTTAATAATTTTAGGTATAGATTTTTTTTTTTTTGTTAAATTTTTTTCTGCTGTTATATTTAATTTATTTTCAAGATTTAATAAACATTCAAAAAAATTAACAAATTTAAGAGTAAAATAAATATCCGTTTCCTCTAATTTTTTTTTAGTATAAACAGAAAAATCATTTAAATCTATTGTATCTTTTATTTTTTGATTTAATAGTACAATATTTTTTAATAATAATTTAGTATTTAATTGATTATTATTATCAATATAGATTGTATTTTTTAATTTATCAATGGATAATTCAGATAAAAATTCATCTAAATGCCAATATTTTTTATTATCTTTTTTTTTACTAAACCCATTTTCATAATTAGATTTTAACTCTTTTTTTATTTCATAAATTAATTTTCTATTAAATGGTTCTTGTAAATCTTTATAAATAGGTTCTATATTAGAATTAATATTTATTTCTTCAAAGTATTTAATACATTCATCTAAATTATTACAATGCTTATGTGTTAATCTAATATCCCCTATAACACCGTTTTTATCAATTAATATTTTTAAGGCTTGTAATCTATGTTGGCCATCTACTAAATAATTATACCATTTTTTATCTATTTGTATAGATGCTAATTTAAATTCACTATGATGAAAAACATTTTCGTTATATTTTTGTCGTTCTAAATAATGTTTTACAATACAATTTATTTTCTGTGTGTCTATCTCTCGTTGGTAGTTAGGTATAATTATTTTGTTATTATCTATTAAGTTTAATAACAAAATACTGTCTAAAGTTTTACAACAAAAAACATCAATATTCTGTTTAAAACATAATTTTCCAGGTAAACCGAAATGTGGCATTTTAATAATAAAAATAAATGTTTATTCTTTAAGATAATTATATCGTTTGTCTATTTATTACTTAAAAGTTGTTTATCTCCATAAACATCATTTATTCTACCAACGGGTATATTAAATTTATTATCATACAGAGAATCTACTGGATAAAATGCTTCTTTTATTGAATATGGATATTGCCAATCCGTTGTCATTCTAAAATTATGTGGAGAATTTTTTAATAAATTATTTTTGGTATCATATTTTTTATTTTCAATATCTTTAATCTCGTTTCTTATTGATTTTAACGCAATTACAAGTCTATCTAATTCTTCAATAGATTCACTTTCAGTTGGTTCAAACATTAGTACACTTGATCTAGGCCATGACATTGTTGGTGGATGAAAACTATAGTCCATTAATCTTTTTGCTATATCTGTTTCAGTTATATTTAAATGTTTAAATTCACGCACATCAATTATAAACTCATGTCCCACCATCTCATTTTCATTAACATCAATAATGGTATAATCATTTTTCAGTTCATTCTTCAAATAATTTGCATTTAAAATCGCTACTTTACTTGCCTCTGTTAAACCTTCAATCCCCATCGCACTAATATATAAATATGGTATTGTTAACAGACTAGCACTGCTCCAATTAGACGAAGCAACGGCATATCTACTGTAGTCATAATTATCTAATATACCACTATACTTTTGATTGTATTTGTTTAGCTCGGGTGTTTGTAAAATATTACTTGGTAAATAAGGAGCTAGTAAATCATTACAAAAAATAGGCCCTAACCCAGGACCTCCACCACCATGTGGTATACAGAATGTTTTATGAAGATTTAAATGACAAACATCAAAACCTATATCACCAGGACTACATATACCAACCAATGCATTCATATTAGCTCCATCCATATATACCAAACCACCATATTTATGTACCAATGAAACAATATCTTTAATATTTTTTTGAAATACACCATTAGTATTTGGATAAGTTATCATCATACAAGCAATTTTATCATTAAACTTTTTTAAATATTCTTCAAAATTATCTAAATTTTCAAAATATTTATCATCGAATGTTTCAATATTATATTTAGCAATCGCAGCACTCGCAAAATTAGTACCGTGTGCTGACTTTGGTATCATACAAATATTTCGATCATCGTCACCCATTTCATTATGATATTGTTTAATAGCAAGAAGACCGGTATATTCACCAGTTGCACCTGAGTTAGGTTGAAAGCTATAATGTTTACATCCAGTAATTTTTTTTAGATACTCGCCTGTCTCTTTTATTAATTCTTGATAACCTCTCGCATAATCGAGTGGAACAAATGGATGAACATTACACACCTTATCCCATAATAAAGGTTCCAATTGATAACTAGCATTTAGTTTCATTGTACAAGAGCCTAAAGGTATCATACCGTTACAAAGTGTATAATCTTTTGAGGTTAGATGATTTATATATCTTACAATATCTGTTTCGGTAGTATATTTATTGAAAATATCATCAGTTAAAAATTCAGACTGACGTAATATAGATGTAGAATATTCTGTATTATAATTTTCAACTACACTGTTTTTATCAGGAAATTTGTTTATCTCATTTACTAGTAAATCAATATCATCATATGTAGTTAGTTCATCAAAAGTAACACTAAATTTATTATTATCTATTTTTCTAATAACATAGTTTTTTTTATCTAAAGAATCGAAAATATTATCGGTATTATGATTACTTAATGTAATTGTATCAAATGATGTTTTATTTACAATTTTACTTGATTGTATATTTTTTACAAAATAGTTTATTTTATCTTTTATTGTTTTAGCTTTGTTTTTTAAACCATATTTGCCATTGTAGATAGTGTAAAACGATACAACATTTGTTAATAAAGACTGTGATGTACATATGTTACTCGTTGCCTTATTTTTTCTGATATGTTGTTCTCTTGTTTGTAATGCTAACCTAAATGCAGGATCATTATTAACATCTATAGATTTATTTATTATTCTTCCTGGTATGTATCTTAAAAGTTTGTTCGAGGTGGCAAAAAACGCTGGATGTGGACCACCATACCATAATGGTATGCCAAATCTTTGGCAATTACCTACGGTAATATCGACACCTAACTCACCTGGTGTTATTAAGTGTGTTAAAGCAAGTAAATCTGTGATACTAGTTGTTAATATATTGTGTTTGTGAGCATATTTAATATATTCAAAAGGTATATCTATTTCACCATATGTATTCGGATATTGAAATATAATATTACAAATCTTATCCGATTTTAATTCTTCTATATTTGCTTCTTCTAACTTTACCAAGCTTAAATTTAATACTTTTGCTCTTGTTTTTACAACATCTAAAATATGAGGATGAATATTATCACATACCAAAATAGTATTACGTTTTTCTTTATAATATGCGTAAGACAAATTTATTGCTTCACCTGTCGCACTTGCGTCATCTAAAAGCGACCCATTAGATACAGGCATATCTGTCAGCTCTTTTATAACAGTCTGATAATTATATTGACTTTCTAAACGACCTTGTGATATTTCTGCCTGATATGGAGTATACGCGGTATACCAATGAGGATTTTCGATAATATGACGTTTGATAAATGCGGGTGTTTTTGTATTATAATATCCCATACCTAAAAAAGATTTATGATCTTTATTTTTATTTATAATTTTTTTTAGTTTATCTTGTGCCTCGTATTCTGATAAATTAGGTATATTTTGTTTTTTAAAATTATGTAATACGTTTGTTTTGCTTATAAAATTATTTAATGAGTTGATATTTAATTTGTTCATTATTTTTTTATATTTACCAATATGTCTGTAATTAAAATTCATTATTACTTAGTTTAATATTAAACTTTTAACTATTATGTATATTATATGGATAGAACTAATAATTCTAAAACTGATATAATACTTTTTAAAAAAGGAGAAAAAATTATAAATATTTATAATAAAAAAACAGGAACTATAGATTATTTACGTAATGATTCATGGGAAAAAAAAAATAATCATCCTTATAATCGTTTTTATTATTCGGTTTCTTATGATGATGGAACATTTGAAACATATGAAAATATAACTAATCTTAAAAATAAAAATGTTCCTCTAAGAAAGTAGAAATGTTTTTTTCTTTCAATATATCATTTAATTTTTCATTTGGTAAATTTATAAATTTATTTGTTTTTCCATTTGATGTGTTGTGATCTTGTGATAATAATGTTTTTTGATACTTTTTATCTTTATGATTATCTGTTTTAACTATATCTTTAGAATTATGCATACTATCAAGTTGTATCATTATATCTATAATATCATGAATCTCTAGATTTGTATTTAGAGTGGTACATAATTTTTTAATGTTATGTACGTTATAGCTTTCGTATCTAAATATTAAGTCAGCATTTAACTTAAATTTATTAAACAAATTTATATTACTATTACATTGATTTATATAGAATTTTGTTGAAGTA
>Ga0099797_100623_pt1 | contig 22397 bp, 20 predicted proteins | sample Uncmet_Sort48C_1_FD_89871 | JGI IMG/M metagenome (GOLD analysis project Ga0099797, IMG submission 89871) | Marine eukaryotic communities from CALCOFI LINE 67, Pacific Ocean - C012_Sort48C_1 | ecosystem: Environmental > Aquatic > Marine > Oceanic | place: Pacific Ocean: Monterey Bay | collected...
TGTTACCGGCGCAATAGCTTTGTCTAAACCGACGACAGGCGGAGCGAATACAATTTCCGATGTGCAAATTGAGGCACCACCAACGGCTCCCGCGGGACCAACGAGTGTGATTACCTTGACAGACACTACCAAAGCTGGTGGGTTTTCCGTCGGGGATAGTGTCTTCGGAAATGGTATCGCGCCGGGAACGGTTATCACCGGTGTAAATCCAAATACTGGAGAAATCACACTCTCGAAACCCACAACTACTGGCGTGGACAGTATTACTGGTATTTCTGTTGTGACAACTGTGGGTGGATCCACGACGGCAGGAACAACGTCAGTAAAACTCGATGATCCGAGCAAAGCATCAGGATTAAGCGTTGGTGATATTTTGACCGGTATTCCGGGAGTGCAACCAGGGACAGTGATTACGGGGATTAACGCTGCAACAGGGGTCATTCAGTTATCAAAGCCGACTATCGGAGTAGGAGGTGGCAGCGGTGGTGGAGTTGGAGGAACTGGTGCGATCGGCGGTGGGCTAAGTGGGGGTGTGTCAGGATCTACTCGTTCAGCATCGTCATCTTTGACCACATTGAAACCAGTCACTACGCCGGCATCAGGAAGTGACGGTTCTCATGTGATTACATTCACTGACAATCCATCCATCGTTGACGATTTGAGCATTGGTGATGTGTTAAGTGGAGCGGGAATCAATCCGAATGGTGCCACTGTTGTTGGAATTGACCGTGCAACCGGAACCATAACGTTGTCACAACCCAATACTGGACCAGTTGATGGTTTTGTGCAGGCAGTGAGTCCAGTAAAAGCCAGTGGAAAACCAGGATCTTCAGTAGTGGTGTTGGATGGTGTAAGTCACACCAAGAATTTGAACATCGGTGATTTGATTTCTGGTGTTGGTATTGGTCCGGGGGCGGTGATCACAAGCATCGATCCATTCACTGGTGTCGTTGGTGTAAGTGTTCCAAATACAGGTTTCGTAGGAGATGAGTTAGTTGATGCCGCAGCGGAAGCGAAAGAAACTGCCGCGGAGATTAAGAAGTTGGCACTGGGTGGAGCAGGCGGTAGCAGCGGTGGCGCGGCTACCGGTGGTGCCGGCACTGCTGACACAGCAGCGGGTACTGCAGCGGCCGCAGAAATGCTCGAGGAAGTTATGAAAAAGAAACGTCCACCAACGGGAAAACTTACTGGAGGGGAAAGATTGAAACTTTCCAACAGCGTAAAAGATACAGATATGGATGGACAGCCAAACGAAATCACGCTCACCGTCACTTACGGTAGTCCCGAAGCAGAACTCTTAGGTGTGCTCGGTGACAATGTGCCGCTTGTGAATTTAGGGATGGATGTAGTGTGCGTGGACACAAATAACGATGGCCTAATCGACGCATTGGGTTTTGATCCGACGTTCGGAACTTCTGGTGGCGGCAGCCCAATGACGTTAACCGGCGCCACGAAAACTCCCGGGATTGGTCCAGGTGTAGTTCTCTCCGCGAGCGATTCCGATGGTGACGGCGTGAACGATGTGATCATCTATCCAGTCGATAGCAACGGAGATGGTCAGATTGATGGCTTGGTAAAACAATATAGTTTTGTGAATGAAAAAGGTGAGGACGTTAGAATTCGTATGACAGCTGCGGATTTAGACGGAAACGGAATTCCTGAAGCGATTACCGTAGAGGAAGTGATTGCAGACAGTGAAGAAGCGGCACAAGACCCTGATTCGCCTGGTTTACCTGCGGGAGGAATGAGTGCATCTGGCAGTCTTGCCACAACTGGGAGTGGCACTGCTGGTTCTGGTGTGACAGCACAACGTCATTTGAAAGCAACAGATACTAACGGGGATGGGATCCCAGACTCCATTTCTGATGAGAAGTCATATGGAAGCTTTCTGTTTCCAGATAAAGTAGCTGATGCCGAGGTTAGAGCGGAAGCTGCGGCCGTTGGTGGTGCAGCAGCTGGTGGCAGTATGGCGTCCGGTCCAACATCAACGAAAAAGAAACCTGATTTACTCTCGACACCGAATTTATCAACGACAACGATCGATACAAATTTTGATGGTAAAGAGGATGGATTCAGAGTGATGATTTCTGCAGGTGCATTGACGGATATTGCTTCTGTGACTGGCGGAAGTGGTGCAGCTGCAGGAGGAGCTGGTAGCACCGGCCCTACGTCAGCGGGCACATATGACTATCTGAACCTTCTGATTGAATCGTTGGATACCAACAACGATGGCATGATTGATCTGTTGGGTGTGGATGTGAATGGAAATGGTATGGTTGATGTCGCGACCGAAGGATTCATGGTAAACAATATTGGCTTGAGGAAAAGAGGTTTGCAAACCGCTGGCAATAAATTGCATCGCAGCCCTCGGTTGCGCGGTCTGCAAAATAACGCAGCAATATTGACGCAGGAAGAAAAGGATAACAACAGCGATGGCGTAACAGATGATGTGATTACCATTTTCGACACGAATGGGGATGGAGAGGCCGACAAAGTCGAAAAAGTTTCATTTATCAACGTGAAACAAGAAGATGGCTCCTTTGAAAAGGCAGAAGCTCGATTCGTTGCGCAAGATCGAAATTTTGATGGGAAGGTCGACGCAATTCAATTGGTCGAGAAGAGCGGCGTCCGAGGAGAAACGGAAGAGAAAAATATTTGGTGGGAAGAAGAAGAAAACGCGACAACTGGGCAATATTCGTACAAGCAGATCGGCGCAAATGCACCATCGTACCGGGATCGAAAAACCAACACAATCTTCTTCGGAGGTGACGACGAGGATCAAGAGATCGTGATGACAGCAACACAAACCTCGACAGATTTCACGAGGAACAAAATGTTCCCACTTCGAGCAACTACGAATAAATTGGTATCATACCCAAAGTCCAAGACCTCTGCAGACATGTTCGATGAAATGTCGATGTCCTTCGATCTTGGTGAACTCTTGACATCCGCTGCCGATGGTCATACGCTACCATTGTTACGAGCAGCTAGTGTTGACAGTAACAACGATGGTCAGGCGGATACAGTTGGAGTCATTGTGAACATGAAACAAGATGACGGAAGCTATGCACCTCAACTAATCACCGATCCTAAGATGTTTGCGGACGCCGATTTTAGGGATGGATTCAGCAACATGATTAGCAGTCACTACGCAAAATACCATGCTGACGCGGCGACAAGTACTAGGCCAGCAATGGTTGTGGAAAATGTGGAACAGATTGGCAACAGTGGGGCAGAGTTAAAAATCTACGGGTTTCAAGTGAAAATGGACCAGAATTCCGATGGAATTTATGAGAAAGCAGTAGAATATCTGGATACCGATGGAAATGGCTTGTTAGATTCAGTTTCTGTGAAGGATGATCGAAATTTGGATGGTAGTTATGACAAGATGATGACGTCAAGCGATCTGGATGGCGATGGAATTCTTGGGGACAAGTTCACATTTGAAATGGGTGAAGAAGCAGAAAAAAAAGCGGAAGCGGAAGCTGCTGCTGCAGGTGGCAGCGGTAACACTGCTAACGATATCAATGCAGACCTGATTGGAGATGCCATTAGTGCAACACCAGTTGAAGGCCAAATGAAAACAGAAGTGGACCCAAACACCGGTGAAAGGATTGGAAAACCAGAAAGTGTAACGGAATTGAGCGATTCCGATGGTGATGGCATTCCTGACGCAGTTTCGAACGCATTGGATTTAGACGGTGATGGCATCGCGGATTTGGTTTTGGGATATAACTTTGACAAAGATGGCGATGGCATCCCAGATCCAATCACAGCGGACAGCATTGCATTGGATACGTTTATGAGTGGATTGGAGGTGGCTCCGAAAAGACGACGCGGTGCAGGCGCATCTGGTGCGGTTGGAACGGGACAAATGACAACGGGGGAGAAGAAAACGGTTGATATCGACGGTGATGGCGTTGCTGACGGTGTGGTATTCGAAAACGTGGATGTAGATGGTGATGGGATCATCGATTATGGAAGGTTAACAGCTTTGGATACCGATGGAGATGGAATCATGGACGATTTCAGTTTAGTTATGATGGATGACGAGGATGGCCAAGTTCAAACGGAAGGACGAGAAACAGGTCCGGGAAGTGGCAACACTGTCGATGGAGTGACGACCGAGCAAGATGACTCGGCTGATTTTGCAGTTGGGGCAGCAACGCAGAAGTCCGATGACAGTGGAGGTAGTGACGCAGGCGCTGATGACGGAGCTGCTACGGGTGGCGGTATCGGAGGTGGCGCCTTTGCAATGATTGCGTGTTTGGGTGCTGTAGGTGGGTACTTCTTGTATAAGAAGTCGAATAAAGCCGGCGGTAAAGAAGGAGGGGCACAGGAGCTTTTGGATGACGACATTGCTTCGCAAGCATCTTCTGTGGACGCGGGGGAATTGTTGTTTCCAGCATGTTACAAAAACGGAGCAGCAGTGGAAATTTTGAGGTCTCTGTCGAGCGCGCAACATACGTTGAACAAAGGAGCTAACGGACCAATCCTGAAGAATTTGTTTGCAGGTGGAAAGTTGAAGAACACGAATTTGGGAGATGCAGAATCGATCAAACAAATATTAGAATCGATGCGGGCACCAGGAGGAGATCAACCGTTGCTGGTTGCCGGATCCGCTGGCTCTGCTGTGCAGCAATCGTTGATGCGCTTCGATCAAGTGCGTGTCCCATTGCAAGAAAATGAAAAATGTGATATTCGGTTTGACGTTTTCGATAAGATCAAGGGGACTCACGAAGTGACAGAATGGATCATGATGAACAGAAGCAATGCGAACGCTCAGCTTGTTGTCAAAGAAACACCGAATTACAATGCGCCTGCTCAAGCTAACAGTCAATACTATACAGTTTCTACAGGCAGCGCGACGCCTGGCGTCGCAAACGCGAACCAAGGTCCTTCTTTTGCAGTCCCAGCGCATTGTATCCGTCGGTCATTTCAAATCGGTGACCAAGTCATGTGTCTAATTAAAACCCGTTGGTATGTGGCGAAAGTGATGATGGTCAACTCCAAGGCCGGAGATTCCACAGACAAGATGCTGGGTACAGATGAAAACGAAGGTTTGAATGATGTTTTGACGCGCATCGCGGATGAGATTTCACGCAATCAGGAATTAGGAGAGAAGCCACCTCCGCGGGCATCGCAAGTGGCAGGTCCCGTTGGCCCCGCTGGTGGACGATCATCCATTCGTGACACAGCGAAACACACAACCATGGAAGGTCACAAGGCTCCAAATGAAGCTGGCGTTGCATCAGTATCGACGGCAGCGATGAGTCAAATGACTGCGCCAGTGGAAAGGCCATCCCAAAGCGGAAGCATTAATCCATCGCGAAAAAGTATTCCTGATGGCGCTGCCGACGCCGTGGAGAACAAACGGGGATCAGTGATGTTCGACCCAGACGGAGCGGACAGTGACATGAGCGATGAAAGCGGTCCGAACAATCAACTTGCGAACCTGAAGACAGCACGGATGTCAAAAATGAGCGCGGTTGAAAATGACCCAGATGATTTCGTCGCTCCGAACAGTCAACTTGCGGGCCAGAAGGCAGCACGGTTGTCAAACGTGAGCGTGGTTGAAAACGACCCAGACGAAGATCCAAGTGATATGTTCGGTGGGAGTGCAGGTGCAGCAGCCACAGCTCAAAACAATGAAGGCCAAAAGTACGAAAGAAGCAATGAACGCAAAGGAACCATTTCGAGACCGGGCGCTAAAAAACCAGGCGGAGCGCCACCACAGGAAACAACGGGGAGCGTCAGCGTCGTAACAGATAGCCTAGCCCCTGTTGCAAGGCGGCGATCTTCGACAATGCGGGATCAGATTTTGGCGAACATTAAAGAGACTGCAGGGACAATACCATCTAGGAAGTCTTTGGAAATGATGGAAGGGGGTCACATGGCAGCTGCACCGTCAAGTGAAAATGCTTCGGAGGCTGGCATGGCAGAAGAAGTTAGTATCGAAGATGTCGAAACCAACAGTAACGTTATGGAACATTTCACATCCAACAATGTTGAATCAAATGAACATAAAATGCCAGGCGCAGTTATGAGCCCAACCGATATTAGTATTGGTGCCCCAGCTTCTTACGCACTGGATAATTTGTCCGAAGATCAGTATCAGACCGCACTCTATGCGCAGTGGTATGGAACCAGCAAATACGCAAACAACTCGCTTCAAAACAATGCAAGTTTTGCATTATTAGGTGCATTGATGGCGAATACAGAATTGTACTCGTATAAAGAGCTTCTAGAAGTAGAAGGCGATGCAGATTTGTCAAATGATCATAGTGAAACATTCGGTCCTGAAATGCAAGTACAAATTTTGGCATCAAACACAAGTCAAGACCCAAATAGTTTTAACGGGGCATCCCCAGCAACGAAGAATACATCTATCGGTTCAGGTGCGAACATCATTGGTGCCGTAATCACCTTGAAAGCCGGAAGTGTCGTGATACCATGGGACGTTTGCCAACAATTTGCATTAGAAGCGGTAAAACCAAAAGAACAAATGGCGATTGCATTGGATTTAGATTCCGGCAATATGACAGCAGCTGCAAATAGAGCTAGTAAAACTGCGGGTGGTGCGCCACCACAACAGAGAAAAACGTTCATAAGCAGTGCACAGGGCGGACGTGCAAGTCAAGCCGGCGCAGGCGCACCTGCTGCAATACCAAATGCGGCCAGTCGAGCTTCCCTGGCAAAAAGACAATCGCAAGCGAGTGCCGTTCCTCAATTACCGGTTCGACAATCGGTTTTGGAGGCAGCAGGAGCTGGAGACTTGTAGTTGTGTGATTTCTGGCTTTTTTGATATGAATTATCGTGACATTTATTTGACAATGGCAATTTATTTTTTCATTGAAATTTTGTTGAACAGAACTTGTTGCTCGTCTTAAGTTAGACGAGTTTCATATTTCGAATCCATTTCGCAATAAGTATCATGTTGGTTTCATTTGTCAGTTCAAATATGAAAAACGGCAAGAGCCAGCAACTATTACATTTTTCGATGGAAATTACAACACAATTCGATAATTGCAATGCGATTCAGTGAAACGTATATGGATCTTCGCTGATAGATAATTGCAATTGTCGTTTATGTTTATTATTGATTTGATTCTCTGTGACGAGAGATGAGGTAAATTTAAAACAAATAACTTTTCGAATTCATGATTCCTGTTGTATCCCAGCAGGTTTCGTTTTTCTCTTTTAAAACTAGTAGAAACGACGATGACGATAATAAGTAACGACGACGATATATTATACAGGTAAATTTTGCAACTTGGCATCTATGCAAAAAAAATTTATAACATTTTTATACATTCATTGGTGGAGTTACAGCATTGCAAATCTGATTACATTGATCAGAGGAGCATGATTGATAATTATATGTTGATTGAAATATGAAATGCTTTTTCGATACCTGTGAAACAGGTTGGTAAGTTCGTAATAGTAATGGCGATCAGCAGAGTAATTCATATTTTGTGAATTTTTTTCTGTTTCTCGTCCGAGTCTGTCACTGTGTCATTGTCACAAGAAATATTATTGTCACAAATTTTTGAAAAGATTTTGGTGTCTATTTTGCATTGGTTTTGTGTGGGTCTGGAAGTGAAGTTGTGCAAAATGTTTAATCTGAAATTCATGGGAAAATTAGGATAGTTATGTGTGCAGTTGGATCCGGTCCCAGCGGATAGTCGGGAGTCCGAGCAATTCTGACGCGAATTTCAAGTCTGTAAACCGGTTGAGATCAAGTGAGAGGGGCAGACCGTGGAGCAGTCAGTGTATTGTCAGAATTCTATATCCATATCAAAAAATTTGGAAGACGGAACTGAATCTTTTTCCGTCAGCCATACATCTATTGCTCATAAACGACGCGCGTTAGAGAAGAACATTGCATGCATGGAGATGTGTTGAAATGTTCTATATATGACCATGGATAGCAGTAAGTAAGGGAAATGATTTGCATGGATCTTTGAATAATCTACGTTCAAATGTGAGCGTAAACAGTCATTATTTATTTTCGCAAACACTGCATTGCAGTCCGAGTCGTCGATGATCTGGCACGTCGAAATGCATGGGGATGTCTTAATTCCGTCAAGTTTGGGAATTGACAGTTGAGTTCAATTGCTAGTAAATAGAGAGTTTGTGTCAGCATGAGAGATTTGGTTTACGTGAGCTGGTATGAGAGTAAATTTGATTTCGCGACTGAAAGTTCGCATGTTGAATTCCCATAGATACAGAGATGTTTGTAGAGTCTTAACGGAATCATAGGAAGTTCGGTCTACGTAGTAATAAGTGTACATATGGATATTTAGTCAAAGTCATATTAAGTCTTTCGTAAGGTGTTTTCTGATCCTTCTAATAATCGTTTTTTGAAAGAAAATTTGATAAATTGATTTTATATTATCCATGTCTTGGGTCTCGTCAAGCTCCGTCGTCCAACAACATGTTACATTTGTAAGATCATTCTTCAAAAAGGTTTCCTCAAATTATTACTATCAGAATGGCCAGTCAGTTGCAGCAGCAAAAATTTGAGCAAGCCGTTGATAAAACCTCAGACACGCATAGTCGTTTGTCACCAAACATAGGTAAGAGTGCTATACCGGGTAATACCGTAAATAACAAAGGCTATTTTCAGTCAGTTAGCGGTGGTCCATCTGGAATGAGTCGTGCTACTGGTGGTCGAAGTGTCACGAACGCAGCACCACAACCACCAAATTTGGGTGGTGGAGGCTCCTCGTCCTCAAGCAGCAGCGCATCGTCGAAGGGTCCCGCACCAAATTCTGCATTTGTTCAAGGTGGCATTCTATCACCGCATAATCGATCGACTCGGAACGTAAACAACTCAGTTAGTGGCACACGAGCAACATTGAATCCACGATCACCAAGGTCACCGACGCAGAATATAAGTGCTGAAATGATGAACAATGTGAACACCAGTGTTTACAACACATCGGATATAACACATCAAAGCATAATCAGCAATGCAGCTGGTTTGGATGGAAACGCAGCTTCCGCGGGTAATCGCGCGATATTGCAAGCTCATACAGATACATTTCGCGAAATTATGCGACGAAAGGAAGCAGAAATGCAAAGTTTAAACGCGAGTCATTTTGAAGAATTAGAAGCAGTGATTGCAAAACGCGATGCCGAAATGAATCAACTGAAGCAAGATTTTACAAGATTACAGTCGGATTTCAAATATAATCTGCAATTGTTAGAAGAGAGAGATAAGGAACTCCAAGCGTATAGTTTGTTTGGATTCAATTTTTGAATGTTGACTCTGAGGCTTAGCCTTTGAGGTTTTGCTTGTGTGAATGTTATATGCGTTGAAGAATCGAATCAACGACATTGGATTGTCCTCCAATGTTAGTTGTGGTGCAATGTCAGTATTAAATGGAATTTTTTTAGAAAAAAATGCTTTGATGTTGTAATGTTTGTTCATCAGATTGTATCTACATAATTTCACAAAACATTGCACAGGTACGATCTAAACCATTCAGCCTTGCAATCGAAAATGTCGGAGAGAGAGACTCAGCTCCTCGATTTAAAAGATAAACATGATATGTTAGATCTTCGCTCATCCCAAATACAACAAAACAAGGACGAAGAGGTAAAAAATTTACTCAAACAGCTGATGGATCTAAAAGCAAGAAATAAAGAACTGGAAGATCGAATGAACAATGACAGACGAGAAAGCGAACTGAGTATCAATGCACACAAAGACGATAAAGTCAGACAAGCTGATGAAATGTCAAGAGTGCACGATGCTAGAGTGAAAGAAATTGAAAATATGTATAAAGCCGAAGCCAAGACACGGACTAGTGAATACATGGTCAATGAAGAGAAAAATCGGGGAACGGTAAAAATTGGTTTGATGTGTTTTGTAATTTGGTTTGATTTGATTGTGTTGTTGTCAATGTTGGCCATTTTCAGTTGCGGAATTTAGGGTGACGAGTTTGATCAGCGACAATCATTTCCGGTGTTTTCTGAATTGAATTCTGTAGTATCTGTCAGATTGTGTGTGAATAATAAAATGTGACATAAATAAATTTCGAAGGTAAAACAGCTAGAATTACAAGTGGAAAATTTGCAACGAGAATTAGGAACGATGAATCAACTGAAAGAAAAAGCTGAAAGTGAATTGTCAATGGTACAACAAAAATGGATAATCGCTGAACAAGCAAATACAAAAATGACCATCGAGTTTGAAAAAACTACATTTGAACTAGACAAACTAAAGAACGAACTTGCAAGGACTGAAGAAAGGATGATTCTCGAAGTATTTGCTTACAAGAAGATTTGTAGCATATCTGTGACATGATTGATTCGGAGATGAGTGTACTGCTAAAAATCAATTAATGGGCTCCCACTTGGTACTGCTAAAAATCTATTCATCTCCACCGCAGTACAGTCAGACCCTTGCCTCCCAATAATCTATGATCAGACGGTCTTTCAATACAAAAATTATCACAGGCAGCCAAATCTCAACATACTTATGAAGTTGCAATGCGAGACGCAGGAGAAACTCGTGACAATTTGGAAAAAGAGTATCAAAAGAAAATCGACGAAGCGCTTGCGACCTTAAGGACGGTACTATATTGGTTGTTGTTGGTGGAAATTGATTGAGCTTATGCAGTTGTGGAGCAGCAGCGACTGACGGGTCATCTCTAACGTTCCGATATTTTGTTTCGTTTCTACTAATTTGATAGAATCCGTCGTAACAAATTATGACAGAGCCAAATGATCTAGTATCGGAACAAAAGATTTTGTTCACAAAAAAATCGCAGGTATCTGGTGAAAATACGGAGAAAGTAGAATTCATCAAGGCAGATTCCAACCGTCGGATAAAGGAGATGGAGAGACTCTGCAATGAAAAATTAGAATCGTATAATGCGTATGTTGATTAGTTTGTCAGTCATCGCACGACGTTCAATCATTATGTTGGTAGCAAGGTCATTAGAAAAAATTGCGAAAATTATATCTTTGCATCCATCTTTCCCACTGAATTTCTACCAAAACAACCTTAAGGTCTCAAAAAGAATGGGAAGTTAAAATGATAACGATGCGTGAAGAATGCGACCGAAGAATCATCTCTGAAGAAACAGCTCGTAAGGAATTAGAATTTGAAACAGAAAAAAAACAACAAGACGCTGTCGATGAATTTCGAGAAGAAATCAAACGACGCGAAATCCAATTTCAAAGAGAACTGCAAAGCCAGAGAATCACTGCCGAAACTGAACGTATTGTTCATTGTAGCAGTAGCTGTTTTCAGATAGTGTGGCTTCATTTAGTCTCATATTTTATGAAGAAATTTGTGTTGGCGTCATCGCATGATACGAGTTAACATTAGTTTCATTCTCTTTTTTGCGACATCAATCGTCAAAACTCAATTTCAATCAAATGAAATAGGTGTAAATGCAGACAAGAAAGGCGTTGATTACGAGGAAATTCAACGAAAATATTATGCTGAGCGAGAAGCTTTGAGTTCGCTGCGGATAGAATACGAAACGCAACAACTTGATTTCCAGCATCTTCGCCAACAACATGAGATCACAAAAAAGGAACGTATAGTTTGCTTATTTTGATTGTTGGAAGATGTCAATGATTCCAGCAAAGTTATTCTTGCATTGTGAATGTGTCAGTTTTGGACCCGAAAAAGATTTGACAAATGATTCGCAGACTAAAATTGAAATTCGACGAATCGATACAACGAAAAGAACTCCTCATTTAAACCCTGAGACAAAAAAAAACCACACACACAGTCGAACGTTTCGCGACAGAGTCAGACATGAACGTGAATGCGCATGGCTATCGAGAAAAACAACTTTTGTTGGAGCTGCAAGATACCAAGACAGCATTACATCGAGCCGAACAAGAAATTGATGCTCAACGCAAAGTCCTTGACAACGCAACTTCATCAGGTATACCTTCTGTACATCCAGCTCATAATCTCTTTCTTCAACAGCAACATGGAAATAATCTAAATCTAAGCAGACCCCAAAGTCGCGGCATTGATTTCGATCCATTATTTTCCGGGGATTTCGGTCCTGTCTCACCTCTTGGAGCCGTTGGAGGAGGTCTGAGTGGTCAGCAAAACATTTTGGGGAATTCCAGCAAAGATTTGAATTTCCAAACCGGGTCAAGCAGCAGTTCTTCCAGCGCAGCACATGGTGTCACCACGGGTGCAGCGGCAACGACACATCAACAACGCATGGCTATGCTAAATGCACATCAAAATCAACTTTTACGAGGATCTGGCGATAATCAAGGTGCCGCAATGAATATAGGATCACCACCGCACGGCGTTGTGCAACAGGCTTTAAACAAAGCGAATCCCGCTGGATATACAAATCCGATATCTGAAGGGTTACTTGAGAAAGAAAATGACGTTTTACGAAAACAGGTCACGGAATTGAAAGACGCAATTACAAATATGAGAATGGCAGCGGAAAAAAGGAATATGTATGATTTTGATACCGGAAACAACAAGACTCTGAATTCAAAAACAGGTAGCAAGGAAACTGCACCTGGAATCCCTGAAGGTAGAATTTTTAGTCCGGGGGGCAGTAAAGAAACGAGCGGTGGTGGCGGCGCCAGCGCGTCGGAGCAACAGCAGCGAGTTGAGAAGATGAAGGAATACTATATGGATTTGATCTTGCAGAAAGATCAGCTAATTCAGGATTTGCAAACTAAGGTAGGCGATCTTGGTGCAAAAAATGAGAGACTAGCTGCGGAGAAAAATAAGTTGATGGAATTATCAAATAAATTGCGATTCGAATTGATGCGAGTGAATGAACAAGTGAATTCGTATAAAAGTGGTGCTGCTGGTGGAGGAAGAGGTATTTTTGGTTTTCCATGGTGGATGCAGTTTCTAGGTTTCGATAAATTCCTTTGTTGATTGATGATAAGCGGCCACTCAAAAGCTGAGACATGTTATGATTAGCAAACGCAAGCAATAAAAAGCAATATTAACAGGTTTTGAAATTCTCAAATTGGAACGTGAAATGTCGCAAAAATACGAAACCAAAATCTACCATATTGAGGAAGCACTCAAAGATCTCGACGAGCAGAATCGTGTCTTAAAAGAACAACTTTCTGAAAGACGCGGCCTCAGAGATGATATAGTCGCTGACACTATGAGCAAAATCCGTGGTCGAACTGGCGGCGCTAGTGGTGAGCGCGGTTTACACAATGCTGGAAGCGGAGGCAGTGGAAGCCGTGGTGGGGCCCGAGAACGCTCACAATCTCCACCTCTGCAAGTGCGTGTCCAAGGTCAAATCGCGGGACCCGACGGAATGCCAGCTGGTACGGGTGCAATAAGTTTTCCGACGCCACAAAATTCACACGGCACCACCCGAGCACAAGATGCTGCAGATCGGAGTAAGTACATGAGTGCTGCTGGAACTACGGGTGGATCACCAAGGCACAATATGGCCGTGGCGAATCACGTAGCCCGGGCTCGAGAGAGACTCGACGCAGCAAAATTGGAACTCCAGGGTAAGAATGTAGTCCAATCACCTTTGCAAGCTGTACAGGCCACAATAGCAGCGCAGCAGCAACAAGGAGCAAGGGAACGATCAGGATCGCCAGGCAAAAACCGACCAGGAAAAATAAAGATGAGTGATAAAGCAACGGAATCACAACATTCTGCCGCAGAAAAATTGCGGAAGTTGCAACAAAGACGACAGGATCAACGAGTAAAGAGCGTTCGGAATTGGAATGAAGCTGGTGATCGAGGTGGAGACGGAAAGGGATGATATCTGCTCACCGCAGTGGTGTGTGCAGTCGCTGATCCTGCATCGGAGGAAAAGGCCGCTGTAATGTATGCATATGATATCGTATAATATGATTTCGTGATTTGGCGGCGAGTCATGATTGAGCACATCAGAATTAACACACGAGGTGATAAATGATAAACTTTTTTACGTCGACCAAGCAAGTCTGTTTTCTGAGTCAATAGTAGTCAATTTGTATATTATTTGAGTGGCATTTTCGTCGTTATTATTTTCCTCGTTATGATTCTATCGTTGAAGAATTGACACAGTGGAAATCAAAATTTTTCCCTCATTCATGTCAAAACAAGAAATGCAATGGATTTGTCCAATATTTGTACAATGTCATGTGGAAAAGATTCATTCCTTGTGCGAAGTTGTGTGGTTTCTTGGACATTGTGATCGATGTCCTGGATTTGTTGGGAAAATGTTGCGTGTTCGAATTTCGTCTCGGACCGAAGAGGATGAAGATTCGCAGTTTAGTCGTAGACAATGAATATGATCTGGCCAAGGTTGAAACCAAAAATGATCTCAATATTTCTTTGTTCCGCGTCTTGTAGAATCAATTGTTGACACGATATCCAGATGCATGCAGTAACAAACTCATCCAAAATCATTTCCATCGCGTGTAAATTTAGATGAGGCAACGATAATCTAGATTTGCATGGTTGAAAATAATAATCCTGGCAGTATCACAACATCATCATGCCAGTATCAAGTGTCTCTGCAGGCGATGCAAATTCGGTTTCATCGCGCATGCATCATGTTGTTTCGTCAAGCGGAACCGGGGAGCAACATGTTTTGATGAAAGATAGCAACTCTAAAGAAAGCCAATTTTCCGTTGAGAATGTAAGTGCAGGAAAAGAAAAATTGATACCGTCTGTCGATCACGTCATACACGACGAAGAAGTTGTCGAAGAAGTATTCATAAGCAGTAACCCGGGCAGTACGAAAACAGCACAAGGTGAGGCTGGTGCTCCGCCCGGGATTACAATTGTTCACAACCATACTGGTCTCTGGGAGGATGATTTGATTGCATCAAGAAAGGAAACGATAATGGGTGTAATTACGCATCATGAAACTGAACAGATTGATGAATCAGAGATGGAGATAGAGAAACTAGATAGTATTTCTGCTGGAGATTTGAGATCTGCTGAAATGACTGAAAGAATTGAAGAGCTGGTTAGTGTCTGTTATTTCTTTTGTTTTTGTTTTGTGAAATATTAGTTTTGCAGCATTGTAATCAAAGATTCATAAGCGGGGACTTCATTTAAATTGTTTGTCGAAATCTGAATAATGTTTTGAACCAATTTCGTTGTTTCCTTGGAGGAAAATCAAATCTGCATCAACAACAGGATGAGATGTTGCGTTGTTTGCGGCGGCAGCAGATAAGTGATTACGAGAAGGCGTTGTTGTCGAAAAACAACGTCATCAAGGATCTTCATAAAAAGATAAAGGAAACCGGGAACAGCGGCAATCCGGCGGTAGTTGCAAAGGAAAAAACAGAAGATAATCGGACAATCGCTCTGGAGTCGGCATTGCAGAAAAAGGAAAACGAACTAAGAGAACGAGAAGCTGAGATTGGACAGTATATTTTTGTTGTTGAAGCTTTCATAATATGAGTTGTGTCGATGTCCTTGTATCGAGTGGTATATTAAGAGTTTAAACGCGAAAACGTGTGCCGTGTAATCTCAGTACGAAGATCCAGCAAACAAAGCGGGCTACACAAGCCCCCATGCTAAAAGCGTTTTTTATGATTCAATTCTGGGTATTAAAATCCGCTTAAACAGCGGAAAATGAAAACATACAAATTTTCAATTATTTGGGCAATTTCACACAAACGTGATACCATTACACCACAGCATATTAGAGTGAGTTTTGATCAAATCAAATGCGAACTGGAATCATTGTGATACTATCACACCACAAGTGGCGGACGTGTACACGGCGCAATCAACGAATGATATATCAAAATATTGAACTCAACATAAATACAGGTACAAGGATATAATTGAACAACTGCAAAAGGACTTGCTAGAATTCCGCAGCGAATACGAACAAGGCTGTTCGAAAATGCAATTGGAAATTCATGATTTACAGTTGGAATTGGAAAAGCGCATGACAGCAGAGTCTGAATACATTGCTAAAGTCAAGGAGTTGGAACATTTTCGGAATACTAGCGATACCAATGTGACAACAGAAAAAGAAAATGATACTACAGCAACAGGACCAGTGGGTGGTCTGAGCAATGGAGTAGTTCTATTGAAACCAAAAGGTGAAGGAAAAAGCGATTCAAAATTTTCAGTGAATGAATGTATAGACTTACTGGTTAATATGTGAATTTAGTGTGTTTTGAATTAATGTTGGAAAATTTTAATTCGTTGTGTTTCGGTGTTGTCGCTAATCGTATGCAGTTTCAGTATTGTCAAATTTTTCATAAATTAAACACAGCAACGGAGCCCCCGACAGCAACTGATGACGAATTGATCAAAGGCGCAAAATTTCTAGAAGAAGAGAACAGGTTTGGCGCATTTTTGTTGACGCACGCACAAATTGTTTGAGTAAAAAGTAGTATTCGTATACCAGTCGTATCTCTCAACAATTATCGCAAGTTTGTAAATCCATATCATATGTCTACGCAAAAATAAAACAATAGGAAACTTCGAGCCCAGCTGGACGAAGCGAGGACCGTTATGCGACGTGACGCATTGCAGCGACTCAATGCCACAGGAGTAACTACTACGGTAATAAGCGCTGCGGAAGAGAAATACGAAGACGTAAAGATCGATACCGGGAAATTTGCGGGCTTGCAGCCAAGTTCCTCTGGTGAAGAGTCTGGTAAGTTGTCGAAAGATGACAATTTTGAGGACAAAGCACCGGATGACAAAGCTTTTGCCGGTGTTGGATCCGAGGTAATATGTTTGCTCCCTAACGCATTTGAAATATATGTCAATTCTAACGGATCTACTAACAATTCATACGTCATATGTGCAAGAATCAATCGCGACGGATTTGATTTCCCAATCACAATACAACACAGCTCCAAGCAAAACTTGCCTCGATAGAAGCACAGTTGATGAAATTGGATAGAAGCAAGAATGAAGGAGGATCATCGGAAATCCGGCACGCGGAATCGTTGTTAAAGGTTACCACACCAAGTAATAACGTCGTGAAGAAGACGGTGGTAACAGATGAAAAAGGATCGAATGTGTTGAAATCATCAGCTGGCAAGTCGAACAATCCTTTTGGTACGGGTTGGTTGAGTTGTCTGTGAAGTGATTTTTGAATTTTCTCGTCACAGTGTCAGTCTGTGAGTTTTCTCGATTTTGATATCAAATAAAATATCACAATTCAAAAACAGACGACGACGAAACTGAAGACAAAAATCAGCGACAGCAAACCTTTGGCAACAATGTGACAACAAGTTCATCAAACACCGTAAATCCATTTGGATTCGAAAAAATTCGATTTGAGAGCACAACAAGTGAACAAAAATTGTCACCATTGCCACCGAGTCCGTTGAAACAAAAATCTCTTCATGTTTCTCCATTGAAACAGAAAGACATTTCTCGACCCATTTCCGCTCTGAGTGGGAAACCATCTGTTCCTGTTGAAAGTGCAACGACAGCGATGGAGAACAACAACAGCAGTCGACCGAATCTCTTCAAACCTCGAGGCATTCCACCGGAGCTACAACAACCATTGTCGATCGACGAAGTTATTGGGGGCGGTCATCAGCACTTACATCAGACAAAACTCTCCGATGAGGATGCCACAGCAGACAAACCAAAACCGACGACTAGTCAATACAGTTTTGACAGAATTTTCGGAGAAAATGGTAACAGTCTGAAAGATCCCGTATCTGACATCGATGCTATGGTGCAAAAGTGGGCATCCGATAGTTGGGACTCATATGAAAAAGCCAAACGAGATTTGGTAAACAGTTACCACGCCAATAAAAGCGCATCGAATGGGATGAGCATGTCGAACAGTGGTTCGTCCTCTTCCAGTAATACGAATATGGGCGCAAGTACTAATGTTGCAGGCATCACTACCATCTCACAAAACGTAGGCATGCCGTATGGTGTCAGTACGTCGGGACACGTGTCGCCTGTGAAATTCCATACTGACATAAATTCCATCATTAACTCTAACGACATTGTGAATCAAGCCAATGTCGTTTTTCGAGAACCACAAAGTTGTGAAAAGACAAAAACTCCACATTGCACACCAAACTTCACGTCATCGAGCTCTTTCAGTGGAAATTTGGGTGGTTTGGGACCTGAATTATTGAGTAGCGCGGCACAAAGTCACAAACTTGGCGAAACTCCACAGGTGGTAAGGAACATGAGAATGGCAGAGGAATCAAAAGTGCCTCCGTGCTCACTCGAGGCCTCCGCGGTAAAGAGCTACAACAATAATGGTGCAATCATATCGAGTCAGAATTTGGGTGCTAGTATATCCATGGATGTTGACAGGTTGCTAAATAAGACGGCATCGAAGTTGAGTACCTATACATTTGCTATGGGAGATAACGGTGGTGCTGCAGTTGGAGAAGATTGTTCAAGGAATGTTGACAGGAGGACCGCTAACGACATCGACAGCAATCTTGAACAAATCATGAAACGGTTCAGCATTGCCAGTGTGACTGAAGAGACTAGTAGTAACTTTGTTGATCGTCGATCCGGGGAAGGAATTCTTTCGGCACCTGCTTATAGCAGTAGTGGTGGTGCAAGTATGAATTTTCCAGGCAATTCAAGTAATAGCAGATCAGCAACGATGGATGACCAAGGGCTGCTTACATCAACAGCGACAACTTTGAATGACTCAGAAAAACGGTCGGACCAAATATTACGCGTCGACGATCACAATGTGCTCATGGCGCGAGAGTATCGCAATAAATTAGCAATGGGTATATTGGACGACGAAACGAATCGCGTTCCTGAGCAGGACAACAATGATGTGGTAAGCGCAACTGCAGACCCCACTACAGCCGCTCGTCTAAGTCGAACTCGACTTTCCGAATCCAAATTCAAGAGCATGAGCGATGTGTTGATGAGCAGTGGCTTTTCTGTGGGACGGGATTCGTCTTTAGGTGAACAGCGACCAACATTTCTGCAGCAGCAGGAACAGGAGAACTTGAAGGTGCAAGAACAAGTACAACCTCATCAGCAACAATTCCGAGCGAACTGGGTACATCAAGATGGAAGCGCCGGTAGTTTCGCGACAGTATTCTCTTCTGCTCAGCCAAAAGTAGAAAGCCAAAACAATGTGAGCGTCGATCCAAATACAACACGTTTCGCAGATAAACTATTGGAAATTCAACAACGGAGAAGAGCACAGAAAGAGGCGGAGAAGCATTGACGATTGAGGCAGGAAGGTGCACAATTCAAACTTTTTTTCAATTGCAGGACTTGACTGCTCACTGTGCCAGACTGACTGTCAGTGTTACCCCACATCACCATTAAGGATGGTACTTTGGGCCTGAGGTGACGCGAACTGACTGTTAGTGTTTTCCTCAGTGACGTTCAGATTGTGCAGCATCATGTAAAATTATTGTCTAGAGAGAATACATGGAAATCGCCGCGCCTATAACTCGGTGGATGGTTAAGTTGAAAAAAAGTTTTGTTGTGAAATCGTGCGTTGTGTGAAAGCAGTAAATCGGGTTTCTTTGTTGGGGAAGTGATGTTATTTCAAAGCGAAAGTTGAATTCAGTAAGTGGTCTCTTGTTCCTTTCAAGCAAGTCAGAATTTCCATCGTTATAGCAGTCGAGATGTCTGCAGTTCTAAAATGTGGCACGAGTTTTCAATTTCCAGAATCATACTACATCAAAATACAAGTTTCAGAATCATTCTCATCGCCACAAATATATTTCCAGTATAATTGTAGAATTTCTTTCATCCTTTCGACAACAAGAAAATCAGAATTCATTGTGATCATGATTCCAATTTTCATCTTGACAATCAGATACTTTCAATGATTCATGTTTGATTGGATGTTTCACGTGTCGCAGCTGTAGATTAGTTTTGTTTCTGACGAGTAAGTGAATTCAAGTTTCAGAGGGTTATTCCAGCATGATTATGTCAAAAATGAAAGTTGTCTTACCCGTAATTGCCCAGATGATTGTCGTGACAGGGAGCAGACCATGGTCATTAATGAGCATCCATGATATCATTAGCCCTGGTCTTGAAGCAGTGTTGAGCAAATACAAACACATTCTCGACGGATCCAAACGCACGCGCGATAGAAACAAGAGGACCAGAAGAATAAGAGGACGGCAGGATGAAGAGGCACAGACCCGTCCAGCTTCATTGACGAAAATAACCGGAGCGCCTAGCGAAGCTCCAAGTCCCGATACAAGTGGCAACACCCCTACCTCTCTCAGTATACTCGGAACACCAACAACTGCTGGATCAGAACAAGACGATGATAACATCCCATCAGAAAAAGAAGAAGAGGAAGATGATACAAATAGTGTCACTGCCGAAGAGGTTACGTTGCCGGCGCCAACGCCTGTTGCAGCGGAAGCTTGGCGAAAGAAAGAAATTGCGGAAATCCCACCTCCTGAAAAAAGCGAAATCCGTCGCGATCCCATAGGAGAGAATTCAACGAGCACACCGGTTGGGACACAGAAACTTCACAGATCTCTGAACCTCCCGCAGGGCTTCCAGTATGATGAAGCCGCACATAGAAGATTAAAGCGCGACCTCAAAAATCTCAAAAGGAAGGAAGAAGAGGCTCAAAAACACCTAGAAAAAGAGAGAAGGGGTGACAAATTGTCAGAGGAAGAGCAAAAGAAAGCTCATCACGACTGGAAAAATGACATTAAAAAGAAAGAGGACGCAATACATATGATGAATATTGCCCGTGTGGCCGAAGCAAATGCGGAGGTCGAGCACAGAGAAGTAAACACATTCATGGAGTACGGTCGTAAGCCCAGTGCTGATTTAAGATCTGACAGTTGGCCGCCGGGTTTTTAACCAGAACCGCACAACCTCAAGTTGCGGCACTTGCATTTGATACAGCCACCAAATTTGAGACAACATTCCGGCACCGAGGACCGTTGGTAAGGGTGAGGATAGCATCAACTCCGCAAACGATATTCATATGGCTCCAGAGCTTCACCCAAAAGTGAATTCGTTTGCACAAAACACATTGATTTGGCCACCAGGCTTGTTTATCGTGAATCACAGTTTCTTTAATAACTAAAATCAGATGATACAATTGGCTCATCAACGGGCAAATTAGATTTTCCAAGGGCACTCTTCACAGGGAGAGTGAATTCACTGTCGAGCGTTTCGGGATGGTGGTGTTGCAGTGATTTCCGAAACTGCATTTCGTTGCATAAAGTCGTAAGTAAGTACAATTGTGATATATTTCGTAAACTATGGAACTAGCCATAGTAGAAGCGGCGACAGGTACTAACTACGCTTATGCATTTGAAGCCTCTAAAGTGGTATTCGTAGGCCCGCACACACAGTTTTATTTGGTATGAGAACCGTCCAAAAAACCACGTGATTGATGCCGAGTTTTGGAATAGACAATTTTCATGCCGCTGCGATTTCTAGGAATTCTTTTTCAGCAACTTGGCAAGCTGTGTTGGATTCGTTTATTAGTTCGATATAATAGTGTTGTCGCAGCTGTGTTGAAGTATCATATCTCTAACATTGATGGTCGGTTTTATCTGTCATTGAATTCGTAATCATGTCGGTCTTCTAGCAGCACAGTGATGCGATTCAGAATCAAAAAATTCCAACAAGTTTTAACAATTTCCACAATGTCAATTCAAGCAAAAGTATATTTTCTATTTCTTGAAAATTTATTTTTTCTTGACCCAATAATTATGTATGACTCACCTCGCAAACGTGGAAACTCTTATCTCCCGCCCACATCTCCTCTGCTTTTTCCGAATACATCGTCGCCCAAATTCCTCTGCCACCAGTGATGAGATGTAGAATATTGAAATTGTTACTATCCGTTGCAACATAAATTTTCAAAACTACATGGATTAGTTGATTGAACAGGAGTCGACGTTGTTGATGTTCTTTTTCAGAAGCGCCCTCGGGAATTGGCAATTCACAGTCTTTCAATTGGGCGATTAGTTTTTCGTTATGGAGAATTTGCTCTAAGTCCCATACAAAGCCAGTGCTACCATTATTCGTGTTCAAATCCGTGGGGAAATCTTCTAAGCTGTTGATGTGAGTAATGAGTTCATATGGTGTTGTTTTCTTGTGGCTTCTTTCAGTACGATTCTTATCCTTGCTCATAGCTGGCATCTCAACATATTGCGTCGCGCACCATGCCAATCCGTGTGCTAATAGATCGTCATCCACTGCGCCGGCTTCGAAGAAATATCCAACTTCGATCATTGCATGCACTAAATCAGCAAGCGAACCTTTCGATAATTTGGGAACAAAATATTTTTTCATTACCTCAAGCCGTCCTCGGTTCGAAATCTCGTTTCGAAAAAATCGTTTATAGGGGAAAAATTTTTCGTGTGTGCCTATACCTAAAAGGCCATGTCCACCCAGATGGCTTTTCCAATTGTGTTCATCTATCACTAAATCGTCGTGTGGGTCTTTTTCATCTTTGTTCGACGCGTTCGATTTCGATGCAAAGACATCCCCAACT
>Ga0099797_100625_pt1 | contig 22379 bp, 3 predicted proteins | sample Uncmet_Sort48C_1_FD_89871 | JGI IMG/M metagenome (GOLD analysis project Ga0099797, IMG submission 89871) | Marine eukaryotic communities from CALCOFI LINE 67, Pacific Ocean - C012_Sort48C_1 | ecosystem: Environmental > Aquatic > Marine > Oceanic | place: Pacific Ocean: Monterey Bay | collected...
CACAAAAATCGTCATGAAAATAATCAGAGAGAGCAAGCATCAGAATGAGAATAATCAGAGAGATACTAGTTATAACACCAGAATCAACATGAAAATAATCAGAGAGATACTAGCTATAACACCAAAATCAACATGAGAATAATCAGAGAGAGACAGTCTTGAATATCAAACCTAAATCCAGAATCATGCATGTCCGTATCTATATTCAAACTACCAACGCGCGCGCTGGTCTATTGTCTAGTGTGTGATTGAGCCAGTGATAATCTTCCCTCGCCTTCGTCCATGAATCAGCCGACCACTTCCCATCTTTTATCGCCTTTTCAACTTTTGTATGAAGACTCACCATTTCTTCTTTACTAAGTTTCTTCAAACCTTCTTCCAATTCAATCTCCCTGACCTGCACCGCACTACGCCTAGACTCCTTCTTCGTCCACCACTTGTCAATGGTCACCTGTGTCAAAATAAACAGACGAATATACGTCTCGACCACAGCACGCCCCACCACCTTTTTCGAGAGCTGATGCTGACAAATCATGTCAGAAGGCAGACAATCGCGATACTTTCCCTTGACATAAAAACGTATGTCATTATAGTTCATGTTTTCAACTGTGGTGATATATCCATCACTCTTACTCCATGTCCCCTTGCCTTTTCGATTTTCTTTGTATTTTTCTCCAACATCACTCAGATCGTCTTCACTTTCATCGCCCTCCTGGCATTCTTCCTCCTGTGGAGCTTCCGCATCGTCGCTCGCTGCATCGTCGATTTCGATTTCTTCGTTAGGATCATCCACCCTTACAAGCTCGCAGTCCGAGAAATCATCTGAGTAAATACCATCTTCATCTGAGTTATGATTGAGATTGTGTTCTTCATCGTCGATGACTTCTGGCATATCCTCCTGTATATTGCGTCTGCGACCAGGATTGTTATACGGCGCCTTTCGTACGTACTTTCTGCCTCTACCATTTCCGTTTCCGTTTCCCTTACCGTTACCCTTGTTGTTTTGCTGGCCATCTTCTGCATTGTTGTTATTTCGTCTTTGATTTGCACGTGGTGAGTTCGATGGAGGTTTTGGAACAGGTACTGGCTTTGCTTCTATCGGAGCTGAATCCAAAATCGATATCGCTGGAGAATTGAGCGCGTCATCCCATACCAAAGTATTGGCGAGCGTTAGTTTGAACGCAGTTAGGGAGGCATTGTCTGGAAGAACCTCCAGCAGTGGCGCATACCAACGCTGAGTAATAGAAACTCTCATTGTTTTTTCGCCTGTTTTTCTTCCCTTCGTGAACACCGCCGCCCAATCCATTGTAAAGAGAATGATCCACATCTGTTGTGGGAATCGAGTTGCGACACAATACCACGCATTATCTTCCCATTTCATACGTGTCACAAGACTAGAGTTAGAATGTTTAGATTTCGCAGATTTACATCGTGCCTCGGTTTGAGCCAGATACTCTGGTTGATCTGGCCATTGCTGTTCTGTTGCAGAAGTCAATCTATTCAGTCTCTTTCTTCTTGCATCCCCTGCAGTAGCCATCAACTCCGACCAAGCTTCCGGAAAATTTAACCGCCACGACACCCATTCCTCCAAACATGACGTTCGATAATTCATAGGCTTGTTCTCTTTCAACTTCTCCGCATATTTTCGACGTTTCTCACATTCCTCCTCAAGTCGTTTCTGATGTTTCGCTTGATATTCTGCGATTTGTTCATCTTGTTCCTTCTTTAGTTCGGGATGCGTCGCTTCACAAGCTCGATACATTTTCAGTTCTTGCAACGTTAGCGAATACGGAGTATGGTGCTTCTTACCAGAGACTATTTTGATTCTTTTCGCTAGTAGTTTTGCACTTTTCACAATCTCTCTTTGATTCTTGTTCCTAGTCTTCAACGTCCGGCTTCGGCTCGCTACGGCCACGGTCGTGATACGACGGCTGTAGCGAGCCGTTCGCGTGACACAATTGATCGACCTTTCGGTCGCCAAATTGTCTGGATTCATAGCGATCACAAAACATTCCAATTCACTTTGGACACTATCAGAAGCAGCACCGTACGCACGAATTTGATCACGAATCGAAGAAGTATAAGAATCGAGAATGCCAGTTGTCTCCATCAATTCGCGAGCCGCAGTCATATACCCACCGGAATTATATTTGATCGAAATCTGCCAGAGCTTAAATGGGTAAGCAAGAAACTTACTCAAATAACGATGCACTCTAGTCATAGTTGTGATAAGTCTGGCGCAGCACGCGACTGTATTCACTAACGGATCTCGGTAAATGTTCGCAATGAGAAATGTCGTTTGGTCTTCGCATTTTGTCACTATTATCGGGATTCGTGTAATCGGAGGCTTATCAGTCTTGGTATTACTAGCTTCACGAATCACGTGATCGCATATTCTCCATGCTAGAGATGATATCCTCAAGCTTGCCCCCGCGTTGCGAAGGACATTCTTCACAAATTTGTTTCGTGCTGATCCCTGTCCCGGCAATGTATCCCATAATCTGAAATAACTCAATAAGAACAGACCTATAATGCAAGGTCCGAAAATATAAAATCTTGTCGGCGTGGGATGGCTTTCCGTCTTCACCATTGACGAAATATGCCTATCCCACGCCGTCGCCTTCACCCAAGGGCACAAGATTACTATATTTTCTTCTTCAGCCGTTAGTTGAGCCCCACCCCTTCCAGGCCAGCCACCTTCTGGCTCTCTATCCGACAACCGCACCACCCAAACATCCGCCTCGCCAGGGCTTAAGTGTTTGTGTAAAACACTACATGCCCTGGCGAGGTCGGCGTACTCCTCCGGAACCCCGTCAATATCGTCTATCGCACCGTGGCGTTGTAGCTTCATCTTTTCTGGTCCAAGTAGACCGTATGATGTGATGAGATTTGCACTGTGCGGTAAGCACAGTGCATTGGTGTTCGTGGTGTCGACTTCAAAGACCATAGAGATAAACGGCGTCAATCTGCGTGTCGCTGCGACATTTGTTCCTATGCCGTCTCCGCAAATTACGATAGAAACTTTGCTCGGCCCAACCGGTAGCTCAGCGACCATTTCAGATACGTACTCGATGACTTCGGCTAACGCCCCTGCGAGTGTAGGTGCACACTTATCGGATAGAACTTTTAGCTCAGTTTCTATATCAACGCTGTGCACGACTTCGTCGCGAGACCAAAATGCCTTACACAGGACAGCTAAGACCTTTTGAGATCTTGATTTGGCTCGATGCACGATGCGCATGAGCGCCGTGAACTCGTCGTGCCCTATTCTTATGAATAGAGCACGTCGTGCGCAACCGGTGTCGAAGTCTGCCATTTTGGCTATCGCTGCTGACCTATCGCCTTGCACCACCTTTTCGGCGACTGCGTCTTTTAGACGCGATATTTGAGAATGTGATGGTGCTTCTCCTAAATTCTCAAATAATTCGTTTATTTGTCTGTCTGTCGCACTAGTATTAGTAATAGCGATGTTCATTTCTATTGTTACACGTCCTCTGTCCTTCAGCTGATTGATTGTCTCTCTTGCAGCGAGGTACTTTTGCTTGTATTTGTAGCATTTGCGTTGATAATGCTCCTTATCCAGTGCTGGCCGCCCACTACCACGCGCTTTGAAATCGTCGCCGCTGGAGTCATCGTCGAAAACGTCCTTGAACATTTTGACTCGTGGATTGAATTTAGACCAAAATATAGATACGAATCAGGACTGATAAGTGATGCATTCTGGATTTAATTCAGACCAAACTAGAACGAGAATCGTGAATGATAAATATAGACTTCTGGACTTAAGTTTTCAATTGAAACTGCTGAATCACGATCGATAAATCAAAGTTATGACTTTTGGATTTAGGTTTTCAATTTGAATCACGACTGATAAACGAGGATGCTAAGATGCAAAATTTTATAACTCAAACTTTCAAAAATAATACGCAGTGCGTTTTACATGTAATTTATATAATGACGACACAATGCATTTATGAGTCATGACGCCCACGTTTGTGGCGCGTCATCAATGAGTTCACTGCCCTAAGTCAGTTTTTTTCAGATTTTTGCGATTCATTAAGTTTCATTTTTCTTTTCTGCCTCAGTTAAGTTTCTAACTCATACTGCATAGCACTACAACTCATTCACAACATTCAATCCCACTCATCAACAAAAGTCTCGGAATTCATTAACTTCAAACCACTCATGAACAAAAATCTCAGACTTCATTCAAGCCACTCATGAACAAAAATCTCGGATGTCAAAAACTCTCAATGAACAAAAATCTCGGATGACAAAGACTCTCAATCAACAAAAATCTCGGATGACAAAGACTCTCAATCAACAAAAATCTCGGATGACAAAGACTCTCAATCAACAAAAATCTCGGGCATCAAAAACTCACAACAAACTTCCAGAACAAAAGCTAACGGCAAACTCGATGACTCATGAAAATTAAACGACAAACGAAACTGAAACAATGTCAATCACACTATGCGAACACTTGCGCTGCATATCAACGATCGACACAGTCGATCTTTTAAGTTTTGGCTTTTGAATGTCAATCGACTCAGATTAGTTCTGTACATGTTTTCATCGTCCAACACAAACACGAGTCATATCATGACTCCCATACTTCAAACGCGACTCATGTAATGACTCCAATGCTTCAAAAATGCATATGATTCATTCAATGAAAAAAAAACACACATCCAATCCATGCAAACACGAATAGAGTCCTGATCTACATATCACAAACACGATTCATATCATGACATCAATGAAAAAAAAACGCATCCCGAAAGTTTCATCCAAACACGACTAGAGTCCGGATCTACATATCACAAACACGATTCATATCATGACTCCAATAAAAAAAAATGATGACGCATTCAATGAAAAAAACATGCATCAAATTCATTCAAACACAACTAGAGTCTGGATCTACATATCACAAACACGATTCATATCATGACTTCAATAAAAAAAAGAAGATGACTCATTCAATGAAAAAAACACGCATCCAATTCATTCAAACACGACTAGAATCCTGATCTACATATCACAAACACGATTCATATCATGGCTTCAATGAAAAAAAAAATGATGACTCATCCAATGAAAAAAACATGCATCCAATTCATCCAAACACGACTAGAATCTTGATCTACATATCACGAACACGATTCATATCACGAAAAATTTTTTTCGGAAAAAAAAATGTAGATTGTGGTCTTTTTTGATCGAAATTGTGGCTGTTCGTACTTTCTGAGTGAGTGCATGTCTGGAATGTCTGAGTGTCTGTCTGTGTGGAAAATAATTCTGAATGTCTGGCGTTTGTAGTTCTGTATTAATGTTGTGATGTTTCGTGCTAATGTTATGCTGTTTCGTACTAATGTCGTGTTATTCTGTACTAATGTCATATTAATCTATAATAATCTAGAAAAAGTTTATAATAAGTCACCCCCTTGAACATAATGGATTTTTACAGATAAAAACTGTACACGCTGAATCCGATCGCACTCTGCAGGGGGCTTATCGACTTTACAGATCTGAGATTCGACAAGAAATACGCTCGAGGAACAATACGCTCAGTCATATGTTGTCGGCAAAATACAATCGTTGGCAAGGAGGTCGTAATCACTGAGAACACGCATGATTGTACAACTGTGGGGACATACGAGAATTACGAGTCGAAACTTCTGAAATTACTTCACGAAACAAATTCACTCAAATTTTCATTTTTGTGCTTTATTTAATTGTTAACGGTACTTTCTCAATGCTACAGCTGTCCAGCCAGCCATTTTCTGCCGTGTACTTTCGGACTCATTCGCAATTTTTCATTATAATTTATTTCCAACGATGTCATTGTCAAGCTGATTGACAACGACATGTTGTGTACAGTTTCGCCCAGCCTTCACAACTGATTCGCATAATCATTATGGCAAAATCATTTGTGGAGGCTTTGGAGCAGGATCCGACTTCGAACTTCCTGCGATAATTCATTTTTTGAGCCATTCAAATTAAATTCGCGTCCATAAACTATCATTTTGACACGGTCTGACAATAAAACTCAACGCTAAAAGTTTCATCATAAATCAATACTCTCTGTGAGAACTGCTGTGAGAATAAATTGCTAGAGTAACAGTTGATAAATTCTAACACTCAAATCCACTAGATTTTGTTGACTTGGAAATAGAAAAATTAACTTAAACACGAATGATTCTAATCATATACGTCTGTTCCGTATTTGAATCTCGATTCTCTGGAAAAAAATGTGAAAAAATCCTAAAGACTCCTCATCAGAGCTGATTTAGACTCCTCATCAGAGCTAATTTCATTTTCAAAACACAATTTTCATCAGGACTCACCCGACTCTCACCCTCCTCGTGTAGTCGAAACTCTTCCCGTTGCATCTGGCAACCCAAAGACAATGTTTTTGCCTGCATCCAGGCCCATTGTAGCCCGTCCTACTTTCGTCAATTCTTCATCTAGTGATGTCAAAAAGATCGTGAGGTAAGGGCTTTTCGGCAAGTGCATTTTCGTCAAAGTCTTATTTATTTTCCGAAGTGATTCAAAATCACCTGGATAAACACGGAATTCGATCTGGATACGCGACTTTTCTTGTTGGGGAAGTTGAGTAGAGCTGGAGCTTGCAGCAGCAGCGGTTTTTGTTGACACTGTCGATTCCGATAATCTGCGCGACTTGTCGAAGTTTGTCTTTGGATTTTCACAAACCTCAGCAAGGTTATTGGCTTGTGTCTTCCTTGACAGACGTCTACCACTGGCGGATTTTGATCCAAAGGAGCCTGCGGCCGCACCCTGGGAGTTCGAACTCCCAACTTCACTCATCCTAGTAATTACAAGCTTCTCATGACTCTGCAAGTTCAATGTTGTTTTCAAAGCCTTCCTAACGACTTCCATGTTTTTCTTGGCCCAATGCGCATCGGGCCCTAACATGTACACCGTACTGGATAACGAGTCGTGAAGAGTTGGATCTGCCTCAATCCCCGCAATAGTATCTTGATCTACCTCGAAAATCGTTGTGCTTTCTTTTCCCAGCAAGGATCCTGTCACGTGATGATACGGGTCGACAATTTTCGTGTCCGTTACGTAAACTGGGCGGATAATTTGACTTCCGGCTAAAGTGATGACATTCTTGTCGTACTCGTCGAACGAGAACGAGAGCGAGCCGGAATTATTCGAAGAATAACTCGCGGACACACTCAATCGCCTGCCACCGCTAGAGGATTTGTCACACCGCCCACAGGGTTTTGTATCGCAGATACGAATTGAGCATTTGAGAAAAACTGTTTTGGCTCCCTGAAACTTGAATTTCGGAATTGAAATTCTATGTTTATTCGTATTAGTATTTGGATTATTGTCGAGTACGTCGTACTCCTTTACCGCTCCTCCATGCTTAATCAACGTAATATCCTGATCATCAAGACAAAAATCTTTCACCAATTTCGTATATCCAGGACCAAAATTGTGATTTTGATTTTTCGGGATCGCATCTCCTTCTGTCACCGCAAGTTCGTTCCACCCCGCCGAACAGTTCTCGATGCTGATTTGGTCTAGCGGACTGGAAGTCGCAACTTCTAAGTAGAAGCGTTCCGAAGCGGCAGGAATTTCATTCTTCGAGCGAGAAATTTTCTGTTTGAACGTTTCATCTGTGTACAGTGTGAGACTTGCTTTGATGTCTTCTCTTGTGGTTCTCGTATAAGCGTCTTGTACTGCGCCTGGATCCTCGGTTGGAACTTCCCCGACATCAATTCCGTTTTGTAATGCCGTTGTGGCAGTCATTGCGGTTTCGCATTGGCAATGGATTTGGTGCCCGTTTGACGAATTTTGAGAATCTGTGGATGATCCAGAAAACAGCAGTGCGCTGTTGTCTGTATTGGATAATCTGCGTTGTTGTTGCTGAGAATTTCCATCTTCTGAAACATACGACTCAATCACGACCTTATCAGTAACCATCCCCCTCTCTGAATCGTATTCACGCTCCATACCGCAGGTGCCTCTTTTGATATCGAAATACGTGACACCCTGACCGGATACGATCGGCTTGCACTCCTCTGGCAATGTTTCTGTGCTTTTCACCCTCCATTTCAACTCTTTCGAAAGCTGGTCCGGGATATAGCACATCATGTTTGTTTCACGACAACGGATATTGTTGGTCCAAACCTCATCCACGAGATCCTTCACAAATTCAGACGGGCCAAAGGAGACCATGTTTACGCTATTTCTATTTGCGGTGGTGGAACCTGTTGCCACAGAAGAAGCTTTAAACACAGGCGCGACCACAAGTTGTCTGTGCTGTTGAAGACCGATACTCTGACCTTGTTGCAAGTCTGCGTTTGCCAAATCCACACTTGTATCTGGTTTCACAACTAATTTCGGAATAATAGGCGTATATTTCAGAACCCAACCCGCACCGAGGAAATACTTACCGTCTTCTGAAGGATCTCCTGAAGGTCCAGGATAATGCCTTTTCACAATTCCGTCGACTTTGTCCATATCATACCAAGATTCGCCGTCCCTTTCGATATAGAGGAGATTCTTGGGATCTTCGGGCGGTGAAATGTACCCAGAATACCGAAACTTCCACGTGATGCCTTCCCATTTCGAATCATCGAAATCTGACTCCCATTTCAAATAAGAACGAGACGTGCCGCCTTTCACGAAAATTTTGTCGCGTTTCCAGGGGTACGTCTTGTAGTTGGAGAAATCGAATCCGTCTGATAGTAGGGTTAAATCGCGTGGATATTCATTTTCCAAAGTATCCCACATAGATAGGAGCTTGTCTTCGCCACGGTCGCCGATATCCATCCACTCGATTTCGATCGTGCCGGAGTATGGGAAATAGATTTCGGCCTGTTCATTTGGATCGTACTGGAAACGAGAAATACGGTAGGAGATTTGATCTTTGCTTTCAGAATTGGTGTTGTCAGCATCCTCCATCGAATTCAGAAGATACTCAACCTTAATCCCATTTTTCGACAACCCAACAACCTTCGGAGCAAATGGACTCTCGCAATTCACTGAAGCAAATGAGTTTTCCTCGAGATCGGGATATTCTGGGTTCGGGTATTGGGCGTCCGCATTTTCCTGAACTGTTGGCGGGCACATAATTGGGAGAGAGACAGAGCCAACTGGTGTGAGCGTGGAGCTAGAGAGCGCAGCTCCCGAATCTTGTGACAAGTTTGCAGCTTCATCTTGATAATAGGCATTGAAACCGGAAACGCCTTCGAGATTCTTGCCCGGAGCAAGGGAGATATCGCCACCGATTTGGTTCTCATCAGCATCCACATCAATTGCGAATTTGGCGTTTTGGAGATATTTTTGCTCTTGTTTGTTCAGGCCAAGATCCGTCACTCTGAGAGCTAAACTTTGCGTCCGCGAAATCCCGAAGCCGTTCTTCTCCCGCGCAACCAAACGATAGTGGTGCGTTTTCGGGCCCGGTGGCGCTGGAGGAGGACTGATGAGGCCAGCGGAAATTGCTCGCTCGCAGGCAGGGGAATAGTAGTTTTGCTCACTGTTCAGATTCTGATTTTGGATACCTTGAACGAGTTCCAAGAAGGTCTTCCTTGTTTTTTGATTGCCACTTGTCGGAGAAGAAGGAGAAGAGTCTTCGTCAGAATAAATTTCGCGAATGCACGCGCCCCTGCAGTCCAAAGCGGCTTCTCTCTCTCTAGCTGCCTTCTCGTTGGTGGTGGGGATGTTCAGCAACGGCATCGGAAAATCGAAACAGAAATCCTGACCGGTTTTGTCGACGCATTTTTTCTGATCTGGGAGCCATTTTTTCCCGAGACGGGGACCCTCAGAAATGCACAAATCTTCTGAAAGTTGACATGCTGTTGTAGCCCCTGCAGAGCTACTAGAAGACTTTTCGCAAACAGCTGAACATGCATTCAGCTTCAGTTTCTTATTGTGCTCAGTGTTTTCTTGAGATGTGTCTTCGCATACGGCTCTGCAGCTGGCAATGCGAGTCGTTTCGTCAAGAGTTTTATTGTCGCTGCATTTTTGCGCATCAATAGCGACTCTTTGGGCCGGCGTTTTCGTATCACATCGATTATCACACGCATTCCAATATTTGGCATCATCCCGCTCGCAAGAGATCTTGGCATTGCGATCTTGTGGACGAACTTCAGGAGCGAAACAGTTTCCAGCGTCCCGTTCTGTATTTGAACTGGAGTACATGCCGGGCTTCCAGAACTCGTAATCTTCACCAGCGAGATTGGGACCGTGCACATTCCGACTCCTGAAAGTCGGATGTGCGATTTTCCACGATCCATATTTTGCGTACCAGACATCGTGTTCTGGCCATAATTGCGTTTCTGGAAGGGAGATTTCGCACGCTTTTTGGTTATTAAGGTCACACGAATACTCTTTCTGTGCACTGCTTATGTCATCAAAACTCGCCATAAACCTCGCCTGTGCATCGGCAACTGCAAAAAGACTGTCACTCTCGTTCTCAAATCTCTCTAAAAACACCGAGATTGATCTTGTTCTGTCAGAAGACGATTGAGAAGACGCCGCCACTTTAACACGTCCCGAAATTTTCCCAGCTTCCATGTTTCTGTCGCGGAATTCAATCTGTTCTGGTTTCGTATCTGGGGATTTACCTCCACTCGACGCGGTTTTATCGCTGGGCATCATCACATAGTTCCCATTTTCTTTCGGGTAAGAGGGATCTTGTCTGAGGTTCTGATTCCCAGACATCGGCTCTTGCCCCTTGTAACTCGGAACGACATAGAGGATCCCCCCAGTACCAGGATTGTAATTGGACAAGATATCGACCGGCACTTTGTAGAACCCAATCTGTTCATAGATCAAAGAAAAGCCCTCACGTCCTGCAAAACTGTAGCTTCCCGGAGCATCTTTGTTTTGGTAGACATAGCCCTGTTTCACATCTTTCGTATCCACTGGTGCCTCCCAACCCTCGCTCCAACGGTAGAGACTCCTGTAAATTTTCACCGGTCGATGCCAAACTTTATTCCCAGTGTGCCAATGGATGGTGTGGTCACCGGGCCCGAGGTAAATGTCGTCGAATTTCGGCAATCTGTCCTCCGACGCACTGTATGATTTATCATCCGCACGTTTGTATTCAGATCGGATCACACGGTCGCCAATTTGGAGGTAATCGCCTGCAGAATCGGGACCAGGACTCTTAATATCGATTTTTTCGATGTGGATTCTGCAGGGACCTTTGACCGAGATAGAAGCTTCCTCCAGCGGTTCGTAGGGAATGCCGCCGAAACGCGATTCTGGTTTCTGAAAATGTTTGGGCACCATGAAATACCGGTCCATGCAGGAAAGACTTTCGGCAACTGAATTGTCGCAGTTGTTGACGGCAAAAGGGTTCGTATCTTCCGCGGTCGGTTTTCTGTAATCCGGGTCAGGTTGGAAGCGTCTGATACGAAATTGTTTGTTTGTTGTGAGTTTGTGCGGCCCGGCGGAGGAGGAAGGCGATTGCTCACCTTCAACCAAATCTTCGACACCAGGCAAACCGACGTTGAGTTCCTCGATTGTAATTTTGGAACAGGTTTCGGAGTCGCGGTTTTGGCAGGCAGGCTTGTGATAGTCGTATCGTGCGGGGATGGTGGCGAGCGCCTGTTGTGTAGATAGTGAATTATTATTTTCGAAGCCTGCATTTGAATCAGAACCAGGCTTCTTCCCCTGATAGATTTTGTATTCGGTGATGGCGTGTTCTATGGGCGAGGGTTTGAAACTCACCACGCCGGTGAACTTATTCCTCGCGGTGTGGAAGTCGTTCGTGACCTTCAGAGAATGGGCTGTATAGTCCTTGCTTCCGTGGTCCATTCTCTTGCTGGATTCCAGATCTGCAATAGAGATTTCTGCATCAGCAGTGGCGCGGGTGAAAAGTGCTTTAGAAAACTCAGAGCCTTTCACTGGAAACGCGGCGAGCGAGACGGCAGACTTTGGAATCGGGATTCCGTTTTGAAATCCGTGAAGATAGAGGTCCGCAAAGTTCAAATTCTGACCTGCACCAGATTTTTGATAAAAATGCATCCTCACATTTCCTTTTCCACAGAAGCTGTCCCAGCTCCCAGCCCGTTTCTCTTCACAACTCTCCTTATTCGTGTGTAGATCAGTTGGCCATTTTCCAGAATCGGCAAGCCACTGTTTCGAGTATTTGGAGTCCCATTGCCCGTTTTTTTCGGGTCCGGGACACTCCATCACATAGTAGTAGCACCCGGAGCCCCAGCTGTCTTGCGCCGAGAGAGTCATGGGCGGCACAATTCGTGAGTTTGGGAATTGGGTCACTTTTCGTTTTTCCCCATCGAGATACCATAACTCAATGCTGTCAACATCGCTCTGACCATTCGCTGGATTGGTGTCAAACTCAATTTCCAAGGCCAAGCCTTTTTGCTCCACCTCATCGAGATTGACTCTCATGTTTTTGAGTTTCGTTTGAGGCGGCGCAAAATTTTGTTGCAAACCGTGTCTCTCCTCAGCATATTGCAACGCTTTCTTTGCGTTCAGCATTCCGCCGGTCCTGACTCGGTTCTGCAGCCAGTCTTTCGACGTTGTTCCGCCAATCTCGATAATTTCCCGAATCTGCTCCCCATCAAGTTGAGGTCGAAAGCTTTTGAGCAAGGCCGCCACCCCAGTCACGTATGCTGCCGCAAAAGACGTCCCAGAATTCATGCGGTAGACGCCGAAACCTTCCGAGGTAGAGCTCGAATATATCCTTGCTCCGGGCGCTGCGAGCGCTACCTTGTTCTCGCCGTAATTCGAAAGATAATACAGACTGCCTTCATAACTGGGCACATAACCAGCGGGGGCTTCGAAATCACGGTAAATGTTCGTCCCATTCAGGTGGCGCTTGGGAAGCATTTGCCCATTTTCATTTTCAAATAGGTATTCACGAAACAAATACTTGCTGCCATCTGTGTTGTAGCCGGAGTTTTTGTATTTGTGATTGTTTTCATCGGAAGCCGTCGTTTCCCACTCCGGATCCACAATCGGGACAAAAGCATCCTCCATGTGTTTCATTTGGTACCAATCCAAGCCATAATTCTCTTCCATAAACTTTCTGTGTTTTTGTTCTGCAGCTTCCACGAGTCTTGCTTTTACAACACCTCCAGGGACGGCGTCTGCACCTAAATATTTTGCATTTTCTTTGGCTTCGATGCGCCTTTTCAACGCGTCCAAATCTCCATGCAAATTTTGAAAATCCTCAGTGATGTCTTCTCCACACTTGAATACGTAAGGTCCGCCGGGGTGTCCCCGGGCCCGTCTCCACTTTGTGACATCGATAACGTAGTTATGGATGGCGACCCAGCATTGGTTTTGGCTTATTAGAGATTCGGAATCTGAAGAGTCTGACTCTGAATTCAGAGACTCTGAATTTTTCTCTGGATCGAAATTTTTGTACTCGCTCAGTTCGGCTAAGGACATCATTCGAGTGACGGGGTTTCCGTGAAAGCAATTATGCGCTGTGCAGGGCGTTTTCGGTGGTACACTTGGCGGAGGAGGAAAACTTGGTGAATCAGTGTCCTTGAACAGATGCGAGTTCGCACCCTGTTGTGCAGTGGCAGACACGCACAAGAGATTTAATTTTTCGGTAGTATCCATGCCAATGGCGCCCAAATTGCCGCATAACAAGTGATTGTCGAAATCATCCAAATCTTTGATCATCCCGCGTAGCTTGCCGGAATATAGCTGAAACTTGTAGGCTTCTTCGTAGTTTCTCGCGACCGCGTCGATACCGTTTCCGGCAGCGGCAATGAAAAGATGTTTTTTCTTGTCAACAGTATTTTCCGTCAAATCTTTTATCAACTCAGCCATAGATCCTATTCCGTATTTGTCTTTCAAGTCATAAGTCCCATGAGATTCTCCGTAACGATTATTCTTTTCCTGAACCACTTTGCCTTCAAAAGCGTTATTCGAAATAAATGCGCCGTTCTCAATCATATAATTCCACGCTTCGTAGATGTGGGCAAAAGTAGATACTGTCGGTTTCTGTTTCACATTTTTCGTAGTTCGCATACAGCCAGCACATACATCACCTCTTGTCTCCCCCCAAGTACCAAGCACAGTCTCGTAATTGTGCTCGACTTGTTCTTTAGAAGTCCAATACTGCCAATCGATGTTGTTGAAGCTGGGATCTTCGTAATTCTCTTTTCTACCGGGAAGACAAGCGACTTTCAGGGCCATTAATTTGACGTTCGATTGAGCAGAATTCTGAAACATCTCATCAGGTGGCTGGACACTCATGATGGCACCTGCAATTTCGGTTCCATGCCCGTGATCGTCCATCGGATCCCCGTTTTCATGACATAAGTTGATCCCATGAACGTCATCGACATAGCCGTTGTTATCGTCATCGATCCCATTTCCAGGGATTTCATTCGGATTCACCCACATATGTCTTTGCAAATCCGGGTGGTTGTAGTCAATTCCGGAATCAACGACGGCGACGATAACTGGGTTAGGCGCATTGCTTCCCATCGATTCTTCTCGATCTTTTGTAAAAAGTTTCCACGCGTCGACGATGTCAATGTCATTGTCAGGATCTTCTGGGTTGTACAGCCCCCAACGCTTGCTCACAGCACTTGCTATGGCACTGTTGACAGTTGGCACGGAGTGAAACTGATTTGTTGCTTCGGAAAGCGCGCGACGACCAGTAACTTCTGTAGAATTACTGGCCTCCGGCACTCCTGCACTCTGGTGATCGCTGTCGAAATGCACGATGCCATCATGTGCGGCCTTCGTCACTTCCGAAAAAGTGAGAAACTGCTCGATAGTTTCTTCCTCGCAAGTTTGCGACTCCTCATTTTCACCATTTTCGACGCATTCCACAATCAGCATGCCCGAAGCTTTCAGCTTTTTTACTCTCCCAACACCTTGGACGGAATTCCGGACCTGGGAGATGATCTCCGAGATCCGCGAATCCATACCTTTCTTGTGCCAGACGAGGACGCTGCTTTTTGCTTCGACTGTACTGATTGGCATTGACATTGCCGCCATCATCCCAGCGGCAAGTCGCGGCTTGAAGTTTCTACTTGAAGTTTTCATGTTTGTGGTTATTTTGTCTTTTGACTAAGACTTCGCAATGAATGTTTGCAATGAATATTTCAGACCCGTCACGACGAGTTGAATTCGATAGTAGTTTTCAAAATCAAACACACTCAGATCAATCGAGATGTCAAATTTCTTGGCTAAATGCAGCTAAATTCCGTCTCCTATATGAAGAACGCGGGTGAGAAACTTTCTCAATTGTAATTTTCTTCTTAAGGTTATAATTTATGATATCTTCTCTTAACAAATAAGTGATAAATTTCTTTTTACGACTCTGCTTAGACTACTAACACGATTTTCATGAAAAAAGGTTGCTTCGACGGATCAGAAGCTTGTTTAGAGCCTCTTGATCGATGTCAAAACTTAGGAAGCGCGGTTGGATAAATTCCAGAGACCTGGAATCAACCGTTACCCAGCTAGCCTGTCGTTTGTCGTTTGAATTGTGGGCAAAATCATGAGCAATCGGATTCAATTGATGAATACTCATAACACGGAAGGCAATACGGTAGTTCCACAACGATACACTGCTGCTTCCGCCGCTGCCGCAGATTCGCTACCGCTCGAACTCTCATCACTCTACGAGACAAAACACCGCTCTAGGAGAAACACACGCAACACTGTACAATCCACAACAGTTCCACACACCGGACCAAGACAGCTTCACTGCTCACACATACCGCTCCTGATTTACAAAACACTTTCCACATACCAGAGAATTTCAGACCATATCTGATTTTCTGTTTTTTTCAAATTTAAAATTTCAAATTTCTTCGCACTCCTGAATATATTTTGAAACTGCACTCCAGTCTACCGCGACTCATTCAGTTTGAGATATGAGATTTGCATCTCAAATCAAAAATGGTCGTGAAAAATTCAAAATGGTCGTAACCACGAACCAATGATAGCTTCGCTTCGTCTGCATATATGATTGCCATGCAGACGGTAGATCTGAATCCGCTTTATAAATTATTGCTCCAAGCTTGGCAAGATGCCTGTCCTGCTCGTAGGTTGCAACACTCATTACTTCCAAGACGATTTCGAAACTCATGCGTTCAAATTCAATGAGTTCCGAAATCATTTTCATTGACCGGCGTTAGAATGCTTCACACTTCGCTTGTATGTTGTGCCAACTACACTATGATTTTGTCTTCCACTGATTGATTCTCACGATTTCAAATCGCTTTCACCGGCTTCCGCTTGCGGATTTACTTTACAAATTGCTAGGTCGGCCCAATGATTTGCCATTTGGAGCCTGTCAAAATTTCACACAAGGCGCAAATACGTTCCCATCCTACTAGAGTGGTCTGCTCAATGGGGACAGATATGCCATTGAACTGGTTTTAAGATAGAACTCATCACGAATAGATTTTCTGGTACAAAATATTCTCGAAAACTGATTTTATAAATTTCATTCTTTTACAAAAACTGATTGAAAACGAATACTCTGACGTAAAACAAACAAACACTCATTGCCGTTTTTCTTTTTGACTTAAACATAGAAATCTGGACAGTGCTTCTCATAATTTTTTTTCCACAAAACTAACACGATTGCAAACTTTATATTCATCATCCAACAAGTATCACTCCCTCGTAGCGGAGCCTTTTCCTTTCCCTTTCGTTCCTGCCAAAGGCTTGCTCCCTGGGATTTCGGCATGCGAAGATGCATACGAAATCACGCCCTGTGAATGTGTACTTTGGTTTTGCGGACTGTTTTGTGGACTTCCCGACTTCGGACTTGTATTTTGGTTATTTTGATTCAAGTTCGTAACCCCTGGACCTCTAGGAGTCCCCGCAGGACTAGGAGCAGGCTTGGTTATTGGGCTTCCTGGCCCAACGAAGGTGAGATTTCGCTTCATTTGAGATGCGCTCAACTGTTGTTGTGTCAAACGATATCTCTTCTCATCTTCTATCTTTTTTCTCCAAGCTTCAAGCTGTCTAGCACGATAACTTTTTACACCGACCAGTGTGATGACACTGGAAATAAGAATGACGCCTAAAATGCCGAGGATAAGCGGAGTTTGAGAATCAGAAGTTGAGTCGTTATTTTTCGTTGATTTTGTTTGCGATTGAGGCTTGGTAGTTGATTTCGTGTAAGTTTTCTTCGCATTGCTAGATTTGGAATCAACGTTCGGCACGTTGTAGGTGGAATCATTTCCAAGCGGTGCGCTAGGCTTTCTGGCGGTTTGTTCACCGAGAACCGTCTCAGGTTCATCGAAAGTGAAATCAGAATCTGTCAGATTCAAAGGCTGCTCGTTGTTTTTCCGGAGTTCGCTGTCCAACGTAGAGGTGAATTTCTCCACCATTTCCGGTGAGCCCGCTTCCAGTAGAATCAATCGGGATTCAAGCTGAAGAAGGTTCGACGCAGACGCAAGAACAACGTCGAATTCAATTTGCACACGAGCTGTGTTTTGTCCTGCCTGAGTATTGTCATCGAGACGTCTTGTTGGCATTGACTCTGTCTGGCGTGCACTGCTCAAACGTCTACCAGGACCACCACCGAAACCTCCTGCAGCGTTTCCATTCCCGCACTTACCTGAATCATCCATACTCAGACGCCTGGATGCAAGTTCTGAAGTTTCATCGTCCGCCACCACACTCCGAGGCTCAACCCTGTTGACTTTTGTAATAACAACCTCTTCGCCGGTTTTCAAGCTTAATGCCTTCTCCAAAGTTGCTTTCAGGGTTTTGACATTCTTCATACCCCATGTATCATCCAGGTTTAGGATCGTCACAGCACTAGAAATAGCACCATATCGGTCCATCTTGTTCTCCAGCTGCTCCATTGCAACGTCGTTCAGACTGCCGTCGGTGTCATAGTCCCATGTTGGCGTAATCACTGGGTCCGTGGGCATCGCCTTTTTCGCATCAGCGATTTGTTGATTCGTAGCGTCGTTTTCCTGTGATTGAGCAAGTCTGAGCTCTTCGGAGCTTTCTTGCACATCAGGGCCGGATACCCAGTTCTGCGCTATTTCATTCGCAGAGTTAGTGGGCGGATTGAGTATCAGGGCGTTGCTGGAAGTTGACGTATCGATCGATAGAGACAGGATTGATGTTCTTCCGGTTGGTTGTTGCCGACTTTCACTACTGGATTCCAATCTTCTTTTATTGTTCTTTCCCTGACTCGCACCGTCCTTATCACAAACTCCACAGGCTCTTTGTTCGCACAGCTTGATAGTACATTGCAGAAACAGGGTCTGAGAATTGGCGAAGCCGAACTTTTTCATTGATATCCTGTGTTGATGTGGCATGCCTTCTTCAAAGTCGTGATCTTGCACATCGAACCGACTATCTCGACAGAAATCGTCGATGATATGCACGGTCATATCTTGATAGTCGTTTTGCGCAGAGGACTGAAACTCTGGATCGTTCTCTGCCGCGATTGCCTGCCAGGACGTCGCGGCAACACAATTGGAGATTGTAACCTGAACGCCAATGAAAGCGGTGGAGACCTCAAGGTAAAAACGATTTGTGGAAGGGCTGATAGCCTTAGGATTACTGGAACCTCCATTGACACTAGACTCGGAAGCAGAACCGATCCCCCGTCCCGTGAAAGCGTCGTTCGCAAACAATCTCATCTCAGCTTTTATATCGTAAGTCCCCATCATACTCACCACTTCTGGCTTATTCAAATTTCCACCAGGACCCGTTGGACCGCCACCAGTCCCATCTTCCAATGTGACTCCGTCAGGTCCATTGCCGTTAGCCCAGCGGACTTCGCCCGTCTCCAAAGATGCCGAGACGCCCCACGCGGATTCGCAGCGACAGTTCACAACCGGAGGAAGGACCTCAGCGGTTGGCCAAAACTGCAATACACTCGAAGAACTTGAAGTGTCTTTCACAACTGTTTTCGGCACAGCCTCAATTCGAATTTTGTCCACAACCATCGCTCTTCCGACGTCGAATTCTCTCTCCGATCCGCATTTTCCCTTCTGGAACTCGAAATACGCAGTGCCAGTCGTTGGATTCTTACGCATCTGACATTCTGGATCATTTGTGACGTCACTGTCTGTATCGCTTACAGGCGTTCCATCAGAATTCACAATTTTGTAGTCTTCCGATTCAAAACCGCTTGGGATCATGCATTTCATTCTCTCGCTCGTGCAATACCATCCCTTCTCCCAGGTCTCATCACGAAATCGACGGACAAATTCGATATTCTGGATGTCTGTGATCTTTGCACCGCTGGTTTTGCTGGAGTCAGCGCCTGAACCATCATTACCATTGGAGCCATCATTTGAACTGGACCCATACCTACCATGAAACACCGGCGCAATGAAAATGAAGCTACCCGCTGGCTCTTTTGGGACCACGGTATTCTCCGGCAACGTAATGGTCGGAAATTTCGGATGATATCTGATCTTAAAACCGCACTCAACGTACCGGTGTTGGCCACCTATTAACACACGCCTGTAATCTTCGTGGAAACAGTCTTCCAATAAATCTGAACGATACCTTAAATACGAATGCGGAGTACCGCCTTTGACTGGAATGCGGTGACCTCGCTGGCTGAGTTTTAGCAGATTTTCGAATTGCCACCGTCGATCGTAGTAGCTGGATCCAGCTCTCAGGGGCGAGCTTTCCTCTTCGTATTGATTTTCCAAAGTTTCTTCTTCTCTGAAACCAATTCCCTGGGCGAGTCTTCTTGAATTCGCATTGACTCTTTCGACTTTCACTTCTGTGTCCTGGCCTCTAGTCAAAGAGCCGGATGATTCCGAATATCCGTCAAAGCCGATATTTTTATGCGAGTCCAAAAACTCACTCAACTTCGTCATATCCCAGTCCCACATGGGTCGCAACGAATCTCCCTCTTCCTTCAATTCGAAATCCTCCCCCTGAAATCCGCTGCCGCCTCTCGTGAACAGGATTTCCAGCTCCCCATCGTGGGGAAAGTAGATGTCGGCGCTGTCGCCTCGGCTGATGTTGGTTCTTTCCAAATAGAAGGAATAAGTCGCATTCCCAGGCCATGAATTGTATTCGTATTGGATCTTGATCTCGCCACAGGTCGGACCAACGCATTTCGGCTTGTAGGGATGAGTGCACGGCAGCGGGGCGAAAGGATTGAGATTGTCAGACTCTAAGTTCTTATCAGAATCAGACTCAGAACCTGAATTAGAGCCATGATATGTATAATCCGCATTCTCCCCATACGGCATGCATTGGATCGGTAAGTATACCTCGCCAAGAACAAGAGAGTCTTTCAATTTATTGATCTCATCGTCATCCTCAAGTTCCATCATTTTCTCGACGTCACTCCCCCAATACGCGCGATACCCTGTCACACCAATCATATCTTGCGTCGGATAGATGATAATATCGCCACTCACTTCGCCATTGTCCGAGTCCAAATCTCCTGCGAACATCGCTTTTTCGACCTTGCCCTTGCCGGAGCCAGTGCTTGCGTCCGCAACACGAGTGGAGATCTGCGAGATCGTCGAGAAACCGCCAAATTCGTTACCTTCTTTCGCGATCCAGCGGTAGTGCCAATTTTTGTTGAGGCGCTGAGAGTGAGATGGTGTGTCCTCGCCACCAGCAAGGACGAGAGCGTTGGCATCGGTGATGGTGAACGTACATTTGTAAGTGTTTTGAACATCGCCAGACGCAGTAGTAGGCTCCAACCCACTCACGGTCACACCCCGTGATCTCATTTTGTCGCTGATTTCGCCGCTTCCTTTTTCCGGAACAACACACGTGCCGATAAAGATGCATTCCGGCGCTCGTACGTCCTGGCTTTGGTAACTTGGAATGTCGGAACACGGGTCGGCTCCTGACATGTCCCCACTATCTCCCAACAAAACCGCCTCTCTGCCAATTTTTTCGAAATATTCCTGTTCTAAACTCGCGTCGGACAAATGTTCGGACGAAGTGTCTGTGGTTGCAGAATCATAATACTTTCTATCAAGAAGAGATGTGTGGTAACGTCGCATCCAAAGGCCGATACGATCAACTTTGGATGAGTCTGCCCCAGACGAAGACGACGTAGTTTTCACTTTCCCACTGACAAAATTCATGTCAAGATTGTCATCGTGAAACTCGATAGAGAAGGGCTTTGAGAGCGGAGGGGAACCAGAGTTAGTATTTCCTGAGTTGTTCACGAAATCCTGTGGCAAGCTCACATATGCATCTGCCTTCGTAATACTGTCCACAGGCTTCAAAATCGTCACCAAATGATCTGAAGAGCCGTCAATTGCGTGGACTTTCTTCATATCGGAAGCACTCAGACAGTTAGAATTGTAGCACGGGACAACAAGAAGACCGGCTGGCATTCTGTCGCTATTTCCAGCATTAGAATTGCCAATTTCCACACTCGTTTCATAAAATCCCGTTTGTTCATACAAAATCGACCACCCAAATCCACGCGCTGAATCTGGAGCATACGAGTATCGCGTTGCCCATTTTAGGACATGCATGCCTTTCCCCAAATGAATGTCCTCATATTGGGATTTGGCTTCTTGGCTCCCATAAGTCCCATTCGCGCGCCCGTTGAACAGATAATCACGAAATGCTGAATGTTTCGAGCGATCTTGGATCCAGAGATAATCGGCGTCATCAGGATTGATGTCGATATAGTCGATTTTCAATTTACAGGGTCCGGTAAACGTGATCGATATCTCCTCGCCGCCGGAAGTGTGTTTTCCATCATCGTAGCGGGAGAGGAGATAACGTGTAGTTCCTGAATTGAAATTGGAAGTTTTGTCCGACGATTCGGAAGAAGCAGATTCAGGCATTTCTTTGATCGTGATTTTCTCCTTACATGTATCTTTCTGCGGTCCTTTGTAGAGACTCTCATGCCCTTCAACACGGTGCGTCTTGCAAATTGGCTTCCCAGCATAGCCCAAATCAGCAGGGATTGTTGCAAAAGCTGCACTATTTGCCGCATTACTTGCGCTATTACTGTCAACCCCATACACATTGTAATGCGAGATCCCTCGCTCATCCTGTGGTGGCCGAAAGCCGATCAAGCCTGCATATTGATTTTTACCAGAGTGCCAATCCGGCGACGCGAATACAGCTTTTGGGATTAGGCTTTTATTCAGCTCTCCCTTATCTGCGTTTTCTATGGAAATAGTAGCTCCAGATTGTGCGGAGAAAACGCCTGTTGTGGCCGAAGAAGATTTCGTCAACGCGAGAATCGCAACTGCGTTTTTCGGGATAAGAACTTTAATAGGCTGCCACCATTTCTGCAAAGAAAATCGAGCTTCCGCTTGTGTATCAGATACAAACCTCCCTTCATTCGGGATTTTTGTGCCGACTCTTTGGTTATTTTTGTCGACGAACCAGAAGTCGATCGAATTTCTGAGCCCGATGTCGTGTTTTCGAGATTGCGGATCCAGAGATACTGTGACGTCGAA
>Ga0099797_100626_pt1 | contig 22371 bp, 15 predicted proteins | sample Uncmet_Sort48C_1_FD_89871 | JGI IMG/M metagenome (GOLD analysis project Ga0099797, IMG submission 89871) | Marine eukaryotic communities from CALCOFI LINE 67, Pacific Ocean - C012_Sort48C_1 | ecosystem: Environmental > Aquatic > Marine > Oceanic | place: Pacific Ocean: Monterey Bay | collected...
CGCCCGCATCCGGCTTGTTTCGGTGTCTCTCAAACACATTTAATGTTTTGGAGTTTACCCACCGCCACCCTTGTTTCGGCCATAGCTTGCTTGCGACGGCCTCTCTCCGTCCCTTTTGAGCTTTCTTGCTTGCCCCTGCTGGTGTTTGAGGCCCATTTCCACCGCTTATCTCTTCCGACAGGGAGTGCCTCCTCCCAGCCTCCCACCGGGCGCCATCACAAAAATGCAGAATGTAGCAATTCGCCATCATGGGCGGTGCTTGGCACCAGGGGCTGAAGGGTTTGTGATGTTGAGTGTCTCTTCAAATAGTACATATGTTTGTTATTGTAAAGTGTATTCGGATTGTGTACAAAGTCAATCTATTTATATATATATAGAGAGAGAGAGAGAAACATATTTAGATACACATTAGTGTTGACGCAATGACAAGGAAGGGGGTGTATGCTCTATCCGTCTCACTGAGGCTTGTCAGACCATGATCAGAGCAGCGGTTCAATGAAGAGCAAGTCGTCCAGGTTCGACAGCAACTTGCCCACGTTCCGGAAAACTTGCAGCAGCTTAGGTTCGACAAACCACAAGGTTCAAGCAGCACATGATTGTGCTCATGCATGTGGTTGTCACCTGCATTGTCCAGAAGAAATTACATAAGGTGAGGCCCTGGAGAACAAATAATTGCATGTTTTGTTTACAGACATGAAAGCTTAACAACCGCGTTCCAAACACGGGACACTCTTATTCACATTATGCTCACACCAATGCCACGTTTTGCAAACCCTTACATAATACATCTTTGGATTCACATTCCCAAAGCAATATTATTTCACCGAGTTTCTGAATTTCCTTGAACATGTGACACAATGTAACTTGCGCGTGTGGCTAGTATCGATTTGCCTTTGGCCTTTCCGCCACCGTGCCGTTCACTGTGGACTGGTGGCTGATATGTTGGGAGTCTTTCGGGTGGCTTCAGGAGTGATTTGCTGTAAGAATGACCCCAAGGAGATACCCCAGGGACCCCCAAGGAACGCACAAGATGCACAAGGGGACCCCCAAAGACCATCACGGAATCCCATGGATGCCAGAATGCGATTCTGGTGAAAAACAGTCGGTTCGTTGGCCGCCCCTTTTCCCCAACATCGCCCCTTTTCCCTTATCATTGTGTTCAATTGTCAAAAAAGTCATGCGGAAGACGACGAGAGTGCCCGGCAGCGCCTGGAAATTGGGGTCCATGTCCCTTGATCAAGAACTCAGAAACTGCAGACTGGGTGACATTAGTGCCAATCCACGGGTGCCTGGCAGCACGGTGGCGGGTTACGGCAAGGGAATGCCTTCATGCACGTGCACAAGGGTGTGCCCATGCACGCCCATATGCACGTGGGTGCAATGTGATGCGCATGAGCGTGTGCATGTGCATGCGTACTTTTGAAATCATGCACGTGCTCTCACCCCCCACTCGCAATCATTGTATGTTCAGGGTTCAGGGCGCATTTGCATGAATAAGTTATCATCGTGTTGTTTTCCACAGGGCTCGGTTGCACCGAGTTGTGTTGCATGGTCAGCTGCTCAGTCATTTTGGGCACCAATGCATCAAGAGTTGCATAGATCTAGAGACCACATGGTTGACTCAAAGCGAGTATGAGCCGGTGTGAAGCCGTGGCAAGTCCGTTTATGGTTGGTCCAGTTGGTAATCAATTCATTTCCCGAATGCCTCAGCAACCTAAATGGAATAGTTGTTTCAACCAATTGTGTCCAGAGCAAATGTACCATTAGGGCACATGCTGGGCCCCAAGGGCTCGACTCATTATCGAGTACGGAAATCTGAATCTAACTGCATGTGGTCTAGTTCTCAAGTGTTTCAGTTCCTTTCTTGAGTGGTTCGTCATTGCCGTACGTACGGCTCTGTTCGCCATTGGGGCGCACTATCGTTTGAGGGACCAGATCCTCCTTCGCCGAACAGCTGTCCTGTTCGAGCTTGCTGGCTTGGGCTTTGCTGCCGTCGGAATCGTTGCAAGTGCACCCAGCATGACATTAGCCTTGCACAGGTGGCCGTTGCTTGGGGTTGGTGGCTGATGGCCCTTCTTGTGTCTCTCGTCATGCACATGGTCCAGTCCGCACGTTATCCAGTTTCAAGCCAGAAGAGTCTAAATCCAATGCATCTCACCATAAAATATATTCAAATTAATTTCACAGGTACACATTTGTGTATATTCATATACACATATCATATATTTGCCTATGTCGTGGGGCACGTCTGGGTCTAGGCTCTCTCATTTCTTCAGAGCCAGTGCATCGGCCCTCGTGCCCATTTTTGCTCAAGCTGGACCTTGACTCCCAAATGGGTGTTTTTCTTCCAACCGCATAAGGATACATCATTCAGTGGTTAGATCGGTAGAGTTGTGCCCGCTCCGCCCCATCGCAGAGGTCTGAGGGCTTCCCGGGGTGCTTCATGGTGCCCCAGGGTGTTCCCGGCGAAAGAAATAAGAGGCAGCTGAAAACACCATTGTTGACTGAAGTCCAAAAAAGATAACTAAGTCTTCGGTTCTTGCCTGAACACTCTAAAGCATGCCACAGTACATGCGAGGCTTCTGTGTGGGGCTGGAGGTGGTGCAAAAGTAGATGTTAATGTTTGTACATGGTGTGTGGCGTCTTAAGTTTACACGGGCTTGTGTGTATGTGTATGTGTGTTTGAGCGTTTGTGTTTGCTTGTATAGTTGTCACGCATGCATCTACTTTGATTTCAAGAATGTTCATGACACCTCTTTTGGCCAGGCTTCCCATGTTACGCACGACGGCACAATCGATCAGTGGATCGCGAGGACAGATGCCATTTCAAACAGGGACCGTCAAGAGCTTGGGAATATGTCATAAGTCAAGTCTCAGATTGACCGCTGTTAATGTGATGGGTTTCTCAGTTCCTCCATTGCTAAGCATGCTAAGCAAGCTTAAATTGCATGGTCTGCGTCGTCGCAACTGCAACATCCAGCCCGAGTAATTACACAGATTCTGAGTGACCTTAGGCAGTCTTCCGCTTTTTCATGCACCATGATGATTGCGAGATCCACGGTCAAGAGATGCAAGCAATCACTTTTTGGCTCACGGTCTTTGGTGCCATGGGTTTTTGTCCCTGGGATTGTTTTGGGCCAGAGGACTTGGCCTTTGGTTGCCCCCTTGTGTCCTGGACCCCATTGGTTCCTCGGAACCATTTGAAATGCAAATGGCATCGACAATTCGGAGTCAATTGTAGTTGATATTGCCCCAAGGATCACGCAATCATAAACAACCAGTTCGTCTGTTATATGCTGTGCTAGCTTATTGTCATATCGCGTATGTGGAGCACCAAGAACAGGTGTATGGGTAGTTTTAGGATTTTATAGTTTATCGCTGTGCCTATGTTCATGACTGCAAAGCGCCGGCCAGGCCAGCTAGATAAGTGTACCTCCATTAGATTTATTTTCATGCAACACCATTTGTAGTTGTCCCTAGTGTTTGTAAGTGTGCTTTAGTGTCGTCTTTTGCGTTTGCCGCGCGGCGCCCTGTCCTGTGATGGCATCATTGAGTCATGGAGATGCACCTTGTCTCTCCGGGACAGGCAATCCAATGGGCATCCAATGGGTCAGGCAATATGGCTCATCCTTGTTGTTAGCCCGCCTTTGAAGAGCATGGTGGCCTCACACAGTGCATTTAGGCGTTCAGTGCTCTTCCGATCAGTGTGCATGTGCTTACAAACTCAGCAGGATTGGCTCTTGTTTCTCCTTGTTTGCGGTAAGCGTCATTCGCAAGTACTTTCAAGCTAAGAGTGAAACTACTTACCCATGGCGTCCGTGGCCTTCATTTTCCTCTCATGGCGCCGAAAGCAAAGCGAAACTCATTGCATGATAGGCAAATGACTTGGAAATATGTAGATCACAATACGAATTTTCATGTTCTGTTACATATTCGCCAGTAGCATCTTATCATATTCAGATAATGCTTGTATTTAATGTCACATAATTTTGAGTGTTGTCCTTCACCGGGTTTACTCAAGCACCCAGAGGGCTGGCTTTGTAGCGGTGTCTCGGAGGGTCACTCGAACGCCGTGCAGCGGCAGCAGCAGGGCTCTTCGAATTTTGGGCTTGCCAGGGAAAAGATACCCCAGCAAAGATCTCTAACAAATACTCATAATCAAGAGCCCTGACGACGGTCCTCCCACAGGTCCCTAACAAGGTAGCTCACAACGCTCCCACGCAAAGATCTTAACAAACCTCCCGAGCGAGGGTCCCAAACAAGGATGTCAAGTAAGGATCACTCACAAAGATCCCTAAGTACACATGCTGCGACAGTCTCGGCAATACTTCCTTTCTGAAGCCAACAAAAGGCCCCCACCCCAGTAAGCATAATTCATATAAGTGGTTCGCTGTGGGGCCAGAGTCGACGGTTTGAGCTGAAACTTGGTCCACATCGATCCGTATCGGTTTAAGGCCAGAATGGCATCCCCAAGGTCTGGGGACCGACTCCGGGATCGGAAAATAAGGCTTAGGGGTCCGGACCGGAAAATCAATCAAAAGACATTCTTTCAAAAGACGGTCCCGCGCAAGTTGGGTTGGTGGCTTCCTAGACAAGGATGTCAAGTAAGGCTCCCGCTCGGATTGTTTGCATATTTTTCTTATTCAATAGATATCATCCAATTCCGGAGCGAGTGTTCTCTGCAAGTCTGCCTGTCGTCACCACATATCCACAATCCTTTGCGATTCTTTTTATGATGCGTTGCCAGGAGACACGCCGCACACACGTGTATGAACTCGTTCGCACCGGATTCCACTCCCGCGACGAGACGTTCGCTCCGTGAAGCCACTTTTTTTAACACCATTTCAGAGTCTACAAGGTGGCCAGTGCAATCTTGAATTGTGACTTTGTAAAACTGGACCTCCTATATAACACCCACCCTTGATTAATAACCCCGGCCCTTCCTGGATTATTAACCCCCCTCGGGCAGGGTTGTTTTAATACGCCAGAACAACGCAATCGCACACGTATTTGATACACATTTCAGCACCACGTATTTAATACACATTGCCTTGGGCCGCCTCCAAAGGTGTATGGAAGTCGTTATGGGTGATGAAATGTGTATCGAATTTATGCGTGGTTGCATATCTTGTTCCGGATTTTTAAAGCCCCCCTGCTAGGCCCCCCCGGATGCCTGTGGCTTTTGCTCCCAGAGCCTCATTCCCTCCTTCGCTCAATCCTTGACACTCTCGGCCTTCTCCATTTCTGTTCAATCCCTCATCCTCTGGGCCTCCCCCCATATTGCTCAGCCCCTAAGTGGCTCAGCCGCAATTCCCAATCGGCTTGGCCCTTGCTCGGCTTCCCATCATTCTCCCGGCTGCACTCTCATGCGTTGACTCGCTATATAAATATATGCGTCATGGCTGTGCTGCCACCCCTCTAGTTCCACACCCAATCCCCATAGCATATGCACCACCATATCAAGCCTGCCGTTTTGTTTTCGGAACTGCTTCGTCAAGAACTCAAACATCATGCATAAGAAGGCAACTTCCAGCTGCAAGTCCTTCGTTTATCCTTCTTGGACCCGTCTCTGTTTTCCAAAATGCACCAGCACACCATCCCTACATTCTTTCTGAGCGTAGGTGCACACAGTCGCTAATTCTTTTTGTGCCTGATCGCTGTCTCTTCATCTTAGGTCTTGCGAATATGCCTTTGGAGGCTATCACGATTCTGGAAGCACGCACCTCCCAGGAACTAGATGTGTCCCAATTCATATTCTAAAATGAGTCCCTAGGCCCTCGTGGTGCATTTTGGGAGGGGGGCTTGGGCCGATGGCTCCCTGGGGCTTGTGGTTGGAAAAATATGTGATAGATTTCGAGCCAACTTTGCTTTGAAATTGGAATGACAGAGTTCCCACGACGGCTTCCTTGGGCTTTTGTTGGGGAGAGGTGTAGTTGCATCTAATTTGGAGTACGTGGGGTGCTATGTGATACAGAGCATGGGTGTTCTGTATTTGGAATTCGAGTGTGTTGTCAGAAGTCTTGTAGTCACAAAGTTGATGTGGGCGAGTACGGCATACGGAATTAGCATTCTTGCATGGTAGTGCCTAGGCTTGCTTGATATCTTGAGCGTACCGTTCGTCTTATTAAATAATGTACGCAAGTTCTAAATGCCAATTTACATGCAAGGTGGCAACGCGTAAGCGACACACAAGGTTTCTCATTGCTAGCTCACCAGCTTGCAGAAAGCAAAGATTATGCATTCAATTCCAAGAGCTTATGTTTCGGAGACGATTTTTTGGAATGGGCCTTGGCCCCCCTTCTCCCAAATCGGAAGTCCCCCAATGCCGGTGCTCCCTTGGCTGAGGGGGTGCATTGTTTTGCGAGCACCTCGCAGCAACATATCGATCAACATCATATATTCCTTTCGAATTCTGCAACAAATGCCAGGGGGTTAGCAAGCCGGCTTGCTATATGCACACTTTCCGGCTTCTGTGACGGCACGCGATGCAAATGTCATACTTAGAAGTTTGGATTTGTGTGAGAAGTCTTGTAGGTTACAAAGTCATATAATAGCATAGGCAGTACACAGAAAAGTACATATGTAAGCACAAGGTCCGTGGCTGATCGGCACAGGTTTCTGCAGTTCCTGACATAGTCCATCTTATATCGAAAAGTCAGCACTAACACACAATTCCAAGATGCGTCATGGTTCCCTTGGGGGAATGGGGGCCCGGGGTGGCAGCTGGTTGTCCGCTTGGCCAGGGTCATGGGGGCATACGCGAGACACGTTCATCAGGAACTAAAGGCAATATGTTAGCAGTTGCATAGTTCTTTTTAGCAGCATATGGGGGGTATGGGAGGAGGCAGAGGATTACTTGTACAAGGTTGCACCAGGTACGCAAAGATGCCCTTGAGATTTACACAGTCTCAGAGAAGCTGCGTCACGATTACGGGCTCCATTGTATAAGAGGGCGATTTCATAATTGTACCGTGTTCGAGTCCGTTTCAAAGGTGCCCGGGTGGCCTGAAGGTCCACGCAATTGCGCACACTGCATGCCCTAATCTACTAAGACCTTGACATTGACAGCTAATATTGGTCAACCAAGACACTATTAGAAACGATGCTGTTGGTATTCCTATGGTGCACATCTCTTCTCTGTCTCTCTCTCACTCTCTTTCTTCTCGCAAAATGTTACCGCTGCAGTTGGCTCAAACCGTGGGTTCAGTTTTTGAATGAAGATTGAGCACCATGCTACGAAAAGGCTTCTGGAAGAGGGCCAGGGTGGAGCACCCGCAAGGGCCAACATGCCTTGCAGTTGGCTCGGCATGGTGCCACGCCTGCGAAGCCATACGCGTCATTCCCTCACTTGGCAGGGTCCCTAGATTGGGGGTTGAAATTGTCACTGCAATGTTATTCGAGTTCTTTCTGCTGCATCAAGAGTCTCTTGCATGCATCTACATCCAGGGGTTCACTATGACCAATTTGTCAAACAATTCTTGAACAAAGCTCACTGCGAGGTAATGGTATCCTTGCCACCCTCTACGCATATCCACACAGCGAAGGAAATCTATAACAAATAATGTGGCGTACAACGATCTAATGTGAACATGTAGTCTACAGCTCCTTGGAAAGTCACACAAGGGAAATCTCAACTAACTTCTTGTCATGTATCGCTGTTCGACGAGACACCTCCCCCGATACAGTTAACAAGTCTGACATGTTCCAGGCAAGCTCCCAAAATATGGCAATGAGTTCATAGCTTCCTGGGCGGATTTGGAGATAGGGTTCGGAGAAACGGACACAATCTATAATCTAGAAGGCTTCCATCTACTATTGAATATCACGAAGTTTCGAACACAAGTCACATGCATGCCAGGGGACTTATAGACATGCATGCAACATAGCCAATCCATAAGGCTGGGAGCATGGTGTGCCATTTTGATGCCAGCCTGCATACGATGCCGAAGTAGGGTTGAGTGGATCAACAATGCAATGCCCGGCTTGCTTGCCGACTGGTAGTCGTGTGTGTGTGTGTGTGTGTGTGTGTGTGTGCACCCATGTTCGGTAGCCGATTACGTCAGGGGTAGCCGGCGGGGAGCAAAGTCATTTTCTGCACCTTGCCCTTGCGTCATGTAGGATTTAGAATATGATGTTGAGGAATTGCGTCATAGTCAGTTGGATTCGGTTCATTTGTGTCAGTCTCATCATTATGGAGGTAGCGTAGCTCAGCACGATTTCCCCCGATCATTTTTATCGTAATCAAATTGTGTGTGGGTCACAGGTTGAACCCTGTTCTACTCTCAGCTTGCCAAGCAACTCAGTCGTGTTTTCAGCCTCGGCCATTCCTTCTGCGCTCAGCTTTACATTATTATTTATGGGTGTGAATGCGGGTCGTCAGAGTTTTCTGTGAGATCAGTTCGGTCCTTACATTGGTGGTTGACAAGTGTGTGTGTGTGTGTGTGTGTGTGTGTGTGTGTGTGTGTGTGTGTGTGTGTGTGTTGTATTGCGGCCCCCCCTCAGCCCCAGTCGCACCATGTAACTTGGTAGTCAGGGTGCATTCTCATGTGTCATACCTTCTCCGATGTGTGCACAGCCCGCTAAGTCATGGCAGTGGGAGACTTGTTTGTGATAGTTGTGCAGCGTGCATGCTTCTAGCATGAGCATTCCATCGTTCATATGTTCTGTTTGTTGTTGAATTGTTATGTGTGTTCTAATTTTTTGCTGCCTTTCCAAGGTACCTCCACAACCTTGGCCTTGCCGACGATTGTCATGATCGGGTCTGAGTCAGCAGGTTCAATGCAATGTCATGGAAGGTTCCTAGAAAACCTAAGGGTGTTTGTGATTTATATTAGTGGTCATTTAGTGGCAAGTAGTTTGTTTCCCAATGGCTATTGGTGGTAACTAGTAGTATTTAGTTTCGTGGTGGCATCAAGGGGCTCCCCTCCCCAAGAGCATCGGGTAACTGCGCTCGAGAGCATTGGGTAACTGTGCCCACCCCTGGTTTGTTTCCGTTTCGTTTCCGTTTTGTTTCCGTTTGTTTTTTTCGTTTTCGTCGTTGCGTTTGTGGTTGTTTTCTGTTTTGTTTGCGCGCCCCCCGGCGAGCTGAAACCGGGTCACCCAACACAGGTGTTTGCTGATAAGGCGCTGAAAAGCGGGATCAGCCACGGACCCGTGGATTGTGTGCCACCAGGGATGAATACAATTTAATTTTTAGAAAAATAGTTTCAGTATATTTGTTACTATTTGTACTCAGTTGTAATCTACTTGCTACAAGTTGTAATTCTTCGTTGTTTGGGTTTGGGACCAAGTACTTCGTACAACTAGTTACAACTAACCATTACTAAATACAAATCATAGGGCAGCTTCACTAATTACCAATCATAGAACAGCAATGTTCTGCAGAACCTTCCATCACATCCAACCTAAGCAGGCAAGTCTTCGACTTTGGAGCGTCTCGTCGGTCTTGCATACTTCCCCCGAGGTGTTGACATGACAACAACATGCCCCATTCACCTCAGACTGGTGAACGATCCAAATGCATCAGACGACACGCCGATCACTGTCAGTTCTGGACAAATGCATCAAATGTCAGTTCTGGACACTGCTGTTTCGGAGGCTGTCTTGACCATGATGGAGTCAATCAGAGATGCGTCGGACGGCATAATCTCCTCAGTGCCTATAGTCATTGAGGTTCGTAGACCAGATGTGCCAAGTCTTCAGCTTGTGGACCTTCCAGGCATTGTCACAGCGACAACAAGTGTGGCGGAGCGTATCTCTTGCCTTTCAGAGCGTAGCTCGGGCCTTGCAGAAGAGTATATCCGGCAACCAAATACCATTGTGCTTGCCGTGGTACCAGCTGGCATCTTACGTGTTCGGGACAGTGGAGCCATGCAGGTGACACTGGGGTTCTCACACCAGGACAAAACTGTGTCAGGACCTCGGTCGAGGTCCAACATATGCATAAACAGGTCCGCAAAGCATGCCATGTGTGTGATACACAGCTAATTAAGATGGAGCCCCGGGCTGCAACATGCTTACCAATCATCGACGTCTTTGTAAATAATGTTCATGTGATGTGAAAAGCAAACCACATAAAATGACACCTCCTTCGGGAGCGACTGACTGTTCCGATTTGGAGTGCACCCTCAAATCGGAATTGTCGGACAAATGTGTGTGACGCGGCGTGTGGCACCGACCTGATTCGCTTTTCAGCATTTGCATTCCTTAGAATATTCCCTCGGACCTTGCTCGAGTTGTCTTGTGAGCATTGGTTGTTCGACATATACTTCTGGGCATTCAGAATTTGGTAGATCTCCAGCTGGAGCATGCATTGTCAAATTGTCTTGAGCCTGGGAATGAGTAATTGATTGGGCTGGGCTTTCAGCCAGGGAGTGAAAGTCTGAAGCCATGTTTACTGTGAAGGGCACCCATTTGCTATTCGACTGCTCTTCGCCTGAATGGCAAAGCACAGTTTAGAGTCATTTCGCTATTAAATCCGCGAGATCCATCATTTTGGGGTGCATTCAGTCTGGTCTCTTTGGTGTCGGTCTGAGTGGTCACTTCAATTTGTGACACAATTCCTTTGCTCACTAGACGTCATGCTTTGCATACAGGGAAGTGTTTTGTTATGGACAGTTTATTCTTTGGACACTTTGTACTCCGGGCATACTGTACTTAGCGCATGCGCTTTTGGCACTTGTTGTCGGGGATAAGTGTCAATTCTGGTGACCCCTGTACGCACCGCATGTGGTACATAGGGGCCCAGGGGGGCCCCTCGCCTCAAGGGCAAGTTGTACCTATGGCATGCTGTTTCAGGGAATTGTTGCCTCCGGTCCTGAATGTGGCAAGCGTCGGTTTTTGGAGCCCAGTGTGCACTTGGGCTTCGAACGAATGGAAATCGCATTTCAAAGTAGGCTCCACATGTGCAAAGCCAGCATGAATCCCAAATGCGGTGCGCATCTCCAGACTTAGCAGTGAAATGGAGTCGGGTGCGCGGCACTGTTTTCCGCAAACCATAAAAAGGTGTAGGGCATCCGACGCATTTTGAAGCAACATCCCACAAAATTATTGCGGTTTTGCTTAGCACATTTCATTTCGAAATCCGATGGAATCTGTGAAAAAACGAAAGTGGGTCGGATGCCCCACGTTTTCTTCGGAAGCTTTGAGAACATAGCTGCGTGCCTAGCTCTGAAGTAGAAGGGATGGTCGAGCCCGCGCACAGAGCATTTGCTTGCACCAGGAAGCTCTCCCCTCACCCTGTGTCAGGTGCCACCACGAGCAAAGCCACCACATAGTGCATGTTCGTTGATCCCGGCCCATGCGACCCGACCGAAAAGGCAGAGGAGGGAGGATCATTGAGGGGGTGGGGTTACTTATGTGTGGGTGTTGATTCGGCTCTGCACCTATTTATGAACTTATCCTCCGCCCTATTAACGGATGTAGGCATTCATGTATGCTTGTATGAACATTACAGTATTTGTTTGTCGATATGCATAAACATGTATTTGTTTGCGTAGTTATTGTTTCTGTACCTATGTAATTGTTGATTTGTTTCTCGATTTGTCCACATGTGACCGCCTTGATATTATGTGATATTTGTGTATCGGTTTCTCTCAGAACAAATGTTGTATGATGACAGTGACAAGATAACGGAGTCACGCACCATATGACTTAGAACATGTAGGAACCATACCCCGCACCCCAACTACATCCCACTCTACTTGCCGGTGATAGCAGTATTCAATTGTGTTGTCCACCTTGTCTCATCAAATCGATGGTCTGATTCTACCGTATGAACCCAAATCGCTTCACTATGCCATCACGTATGCGCCCATATCGATGTATGTTGGATCATATCCTGTTGGATGCAAGATTTCTTGATATGTGGAGGTGTGCGAGGTGTTGTTCTTTATTGTTTGCTTCCCTTCTGTATGTAGTTTAGAAATTAAAAATTCGTGATTCGATAGGATTATGTGTTCCCCCGTATCCAGTCAAATTTCAACCGTTCACTCACTGTTCACAGTAATCCCAAAGTCACAGCTTCTTAGTGGCAACGTTGTTTGCGGTTTAGTCGACGAATCCACAGACTCTGAATTCGAAAGTGCCATTGCATGTTGCTTGTGGGCTCTTTGAAAAAGGAGACGCCCTGGTCATACAACGCTGTGGGGCGGAAGCTTCCACGCTGGGCATCTTCGCAAAGAGTGACCTCGTTTTCGACCCCAGATGGAAGAGCCGCAAAAAGAAATCACCTCATTGGCACTGCCCTCAGCTGGTTGACTTGTATAGGCACATCTCTCCATAATGGAACTCAACGTTGGATACATGTGGTTTTCTTATGCTATATGTTCTCAGAGGGCCTGGCTGGAGGGGGAAGTTTGTAGCAACTCTCTGAAAAGCAATTCAAGAATCAAGACCCTGAAGCGAGAACTGCTGCACCTCGAGGTTCTTGAGCATGGACAGCTCATGGTAGCTCTAGTGATATGGGTAGTTTTGAGGTTTCTGTGCCTGGGGCCTGGGGCTGTTCAGTGTGATTGCGCTGTATGTCAACGTTTTGAGTTTTGTGTGTTTAAGCTGCTCAGCTTTGTTTGAACACTTGTTTGCATGTGTTGTTCGTTTGGTGCCTTTTGGTTGCAAGGCTTTGTATAGTTACGGTGCATATGTAAACAAGAGTGTGCTCTGCGGTTGGCTTGCTAAGCCCTTCGAAGCTTGCGAGAAACATTCAAGCACGCCCTGCCAACTTTGCGGTCTGCGATGGATTTATTAGTAAAAGTTGACGTTTCTGCTGCAGCGGTTCAGAAATTCAGACGGTGGCTGTCTAAGCCGACTTGGCAGTTGGGGCAGAATACTGCCCACAGTCTCGTCATGGTTATGGGCCCAGTTGGCACCCCATAACGTATTAATAACGTTGTGTCTGGGTCTGGGAGTCTTGGCTTTACTGGTTTGGCCGTCTTCCCCGGATAGGGTTGCACCGGAATTGAAAACAGATGCAACAGCACCATATGAACACACTTGTGTAGGCTATAATAATCGGGAAGGGGATGGGCACAGAAATGAGATGTCCCGCGCCCCTCTACAGGAATTTCTGCCTGAACAATGCGACTTTTGTCTGTTTGTACATGCCTGTACACGTCAAGAATTGAAATGAAAATGTCTAAGCGAACCCCATTGTAAGGGAAGTGCTTGAGCGTATGATTGTCGTGTGTATCTACCTTTGATAGCTTGGCAATCTAAGGCAGCTGGAGGAACGTCTGGACGAGACCGCCGAAGATATCATGCCGCTGCCTCTCGGTTGGGTAGCTTTGAAAAACCGAGACACCCTCGTTGAGGAGGAGGAAGGCTATGACTTTAGCAGCGTGGCTGAGGAGGAAGCGGCATGGTTCAAGAAAAACCTCGTATCCTGTGGCACAAGCCAAGGGATCCCACTACTCCTTGAGATGGTCAGTCGTATGCTGACAGCTCACATAAGTCGACATTGGGTGCCCCAGGCACACGCACACCTCGAGTCCGAGTTGGAAGCTCTGGATGCCCAGCTCGCTTCGTTGGGCACTCCAACAAGCTCAATGACTTTGGGTATTGTGCTCAGCGAGTTCGCAGACATCTTCCTGGTCCATCGAGGAATGGCAAGAAACCTTGAAATTTTCTGTCGTACCGCCATCTCTGCCAACTTGGACATGGTTCACTTGTATGAAGATCGGGCCCCCAATTCTGTCCGTGACAACATCAAAACCAAGGCTAATATTGAACAGCAAGTTGTGGACAAGTTGCGTCAAGTGGTCGGCAGCGTGGCTGAAACCATCACAGGAACCATCCGCGAAACCTTCACCGAAAGTCACGACCCAGGCATTAGGCTCCCACGCTTCCAGACATTGTGCACAGCTCTTTGTGACTCCCTTGCCGAGTTCGTAAGCAATGGAAGTTGTCGTTTCGTGCAGATTACCACAGCCAAGATATCTGCATTTATGGAGCGCTTGGTTGGACTGCAGTGGTCATGGCAATACCATTTCATTCAACTCAAAGATTTGATCTTGGAGTGCACAGTGAACATGTTGCTTGCTCCATTGTTGGGTGATAGCCAGCAGATTTCTGCTCAGCTTGAGGAACTGCTCAGTAAAGGGGACCTGCTCGATGAAGATTGTCCGCATCTTAGAAATCAGAAACGTTTTTGTCATCGAAAGGGCTTCGCCCCTACCGCCGCCACCTACTGCAGGGAGTCATGCTAGGGCTTCAGTCTGACAGTGGGTGGTTTGTATGAAACAGGCTGGGAACTTATTGTACCAGGATATGTGTGCGCGCGTATTTCTCATGAGTAGAACAAGTTCTCGCGAGATTTTAGGACGTCCCTCTTGACTTTCTCTTCAATTTCATGGACAACAGTTTTTTTTCAGCGAACAAGCTGATGCGAGAAAGAGCTTGGTGCCCCGCAGGTGATCTCTTTGAGTTGTGATGTGGATAGTGTATGGTCCGCATTGCTTTGTAGCACTTGCGTGCTTGGCCAGTGAGCAAAATATGGTCGTTGATGCTTTTCGCTTTGACTGTTTGTGTGCAGTCATGAACCTGGTATGTCAAACACATGACACCAGGCAGGACTCCATTTCTCCAGGAGTCGCATTGTATTTGTGAAACGCAAGACAATTAAAAACAAACACTAACGCACATCTGTTGCATGGGCCCAATGGAAGTCTACAGGGTGACACCTACAGGGTGATGTGGGAAGACTTGCATGAAACATCTTGTAATATTCAAGGTTGGCAGTGAGGCACTTGCAGGACAGCAATCAAATCTTCGTCAGTACCTGTTCGACTGTTATGTATGTGCAAACCTACCATGTTTGTTCTGGTTTTAGAAGTCTTTCGATGTATGGGTCGCAAATATGATGAGGGAAATGTGTATCGACGCAAACAAAAACAAATCGCTTCAAGGAAGATGAACACATTGTAAGCATTTCCGGCAGTTTCCTTTTTCGTTGCCATGCAACTGGGTCTTTGTCACAATCTACCGACTGACAGCTGAGATTTTGGAAGGGCATCATAATGGGGCAATTCGTTTTCACCAAGTATGTGTCCGACAGTACAACACAAACCAAATGTTATGCCACTTGATGCATCTATCCATGCAATCCCCGCAGCCCCAGGTGTCCATGGGGCGTCAATCAGTTTCATGTGAATCTGGATTGGTTGTGGAGGGCATTTTGTTTCTATCATCCTGGACCAAGTTCTAGGTTGGGAGCGCAGCCAACTCCTCCAACACAATCTTGGCGTGACGCTCTCTGTCGTATGGCTGCTGTCCTCATTCTGCAAATCTTATACACGCTAGTAGGACCATATCATTTGCTTGCAGAAATCACAGGCTGGAATTGAAGCCATCATGATAGACAGGAGCAGATCCCCGCACCGATCCCTATCCTTTCAAAACCGATCAAAGATTTGCAAACATTTGGATTTGGAGGGTCTGGATGGATATACGCCTCGAGTTGCATCTTTGTAGGTTTCGATTTCCATGTATTGTTTTGAATTGTGTTTCACATGTGTTGTAATCTCAACATACCGAGGTGCTTTCCGTCCAATGTGAGCCTCAGATCCGATCCCTATTTCTAGGAGCATCCTAGCATGTAAAGGATTCAACAAATTGTTCCTAAAGTTTCCCAAGCCCTACACGACTCCTCGAAGAGTATGTATTGTCATGTTGGTTGTGTCGGTAGGTGTTGCTCCATCATCCTGGTTTAAGTTACAGTTTGGAACTCAGTAGCCCTCGTCTAGTGTATCACATTTAAGGCAGCCTTGAAATTCAGGGTATTTTTTCACTTGCTGGAAAATACATAGCAATGTTAATATTTAGGGGTGCATGTCGTTGTCTTTCCGGAGCGGTGATCTTCACTTTGTACTGCCAGTGGCAGCGGGATTTGTTTGAGTCGATTACAGGTGGCTCAATGCTTACCTGGGGGGAGTATGGCAGTCATAGCCCCATGCCTATGTTCCTCATGTCATGCTGCCTGGATCTACCTGGGCATGGCTAATAGCGTGGAACCATGTACGGCATGCATGGCTTTCCTTGAACGTGCATAGGTTGCGTGTTTCTGCATCTGTGTTGGCTCACACAGTTAGTAAATATACAATACACTCATATAACTATATGTCTCTCTCTCTCTCTCTCTCTCTCCATATATGTATCGAAACCAATTATACTATACCCAGCCAACCAGCAACCAGCAACCAGCAACCAGCAACCAGCAACCAGCAACCAGCAACCAGCCACCAGCCAACCAGCCACCAGGCACCACCACCCCCGCCACCCACCACCCAGCACCCCAGCCACAGGTGAGGAGGAGTGTTTCTTTAGTGCGAAAACACTAAAAATAGAGGTCCGCACACGCACTTTCGTGTAAAGCCAGGGACAACGGTGTTTATCGATGTAAATCGACGTTGATTTCGCATCCATTTTTATTATAAAACTGGCAAAAAAGTTAAATTTCGATAAGCGGCTGCAGAGTGGCACACTTCATCCACTGCCACCCCCCCGTGCGCAAATCGACAGTTCCGTGCGCAAATCGAGCGAAAACGTTGATATTTTTGTGACTACAGATTTTACCAGAACATATTTAGTCATATGTAAAAGTGAGAAACGGCGTGATTCAAACATTGACTTTTATCGTGCTATATATTCCGGAAGTTCAAAATCCTGGAGAAAATGTAATGTTCAGAGGTCAAAAATTGATTTAGCTGCAGAGTGACACCACTTTGTCCAATGCGACCCCCCCGTGCGCAAGTCTCCTGTCTTTGTAGATTCTATGCGCAGGGGTGCGGTTACAGCTCACCCGGTCAGAATCTATGTATATTTACTTGACTACAGGACCGTACATCGATTTACTATCGTAAAATGCTTGACTACAACCGCATTCGAAATTTTCATTGACGAAACACATTGGTTTTTACACATTTTTGTAAATACCTTCATTTTTGCATATTTAGTTGATATTTACATCGCTTGCGCGTTCACAAAAAACAGATTTTACGCTCAAAATCGCCATGGCTGCAGAGAGGCATCACTTTTACGGTGCTCTCTGGGGCTATCTGAGGCTCCCCTTTGGGTTCCCTGGGCTTTCCTGGGTTTTCTTGGGGCAGATGTTGTGGAGATTTACGTGATTTGCGCCCTCTCGGGGCAAATTTCGTCGGTATTTATAGTTGGAAGTGAATTCCTGGATGTGAAAGTATCGGTATTTATCAAGAATTGGAGCGCCGTCGATTCGAAAACATTGATTTTACTGCAGACGTGGCGTGTAACACAAGTCATGCCTAACACTTTTCCTTGAGTTTTATCGTTCGAAGTTGTCTGAAGTTTTCATGTGGCTGCAGAATTGCTACGATTTTTGAATTCCGGGATCCAAAAGCAGGCGTATTTATAGTGGTTGCTCGATCGCACGAGGTCATATGGTAAAATACGTTGTTTTTGATATGCGAAAGCAGAAACTGATAGCCCCGCGCCCGGTCGCCGCGGGGCCGCGGGGCCGAGGCACCGGTTTCGGAGTTGATCACGCACTCTCCTGACAGTCAGTGGGCCTACAGTCTGGGGCCTACAGTCTGATCCTGAGAGTCTGGGCGCCTACAGTCTGGGGCCCTATAGTCTGATCCTAAGGCACCTGAGAAGAGTAGAAGAGTAGAAGAGTAGAAACGTAGAAACGTAGAAGAGTAGCAGAGTAGAAGAGTAGAAGAGTAGAAGAGTAGGAGAGTAGAAGAGTAGAAAAATAGGAGAGTAGAAGAGTAGAGAAGTAGCAGAGTAGAGGAGTAGAGTGGTAGAAGAGTAGAAGAGTAGTTAGAAAAGTAGAAGAGATCACAGTTGCAATATTTAAGCACCACAGAATTTAGCAGTTCTCACGGGATCACAACTGCAATATTTAAGCGCTATAGAATTTTCATGAAGCCCCACCTAGCTGTGACGAAAGAGCCCTTGGCCCAAAACAAATAAAATATTTATTCCATAGGTGCTTCATCATTTAATTGTTTGTTCGTTTTGTTGTTTTGGTGTTTGTTTTTGGTGGTTGTTAGATGGCATGGGAAACATGGTAATTCCATCCTGTCTGTGATTCAACACTTACCACCGCCTTCTAATACCGAGGTCGTCCATTAGGTGGCAACAGTTTAAGCTACTCCCCACCCAAGGCTTATCCAGCCTTATAAATTATAATTAGATGGGTAAAAAACATAAAACCCTACCTAGCACTCGGAGTCGTTTGGTGTACAATATATTTATAGATATTGTCTTGCTTCAATATATTAGGGATACCACATACTTGGTAGAGTAAGGCGGCAACCGCTCGGAATGTTGGGCAGCAAGTATAAGTGCGAATTAGCACGCTCAAGCACCTTAGTTAGTGTACTAATTCAACTTCATTGGATAACAACCCGAATTAAATAAATATATATATATATACACATATATGAATTATTTGTAATATATTTCGAACATCGCATGTCTGGCAACCTACAACCATGATTGCCACGGTTCGAAATCAAAGTCTCTTGCATTAATGTGATTCAAGTATATGTTCGAGTCGGTGTTACCCGAAATTGTTTCATTGTTTTTGAATGCTTTAAGTAGGAATAGTGCTTGATGTTTGTGAGTGCAAGTATGGGTGATTCTTTGTGTGAGTTAATTACATGGTGCATTCGTGCAATGACCAACCCATCGTTTGTTTGTACTGTGTGTTTCGCGTGTGTGGGTTGGTCATTGTCGGTTCCTCATTTGTTTTGTTCGTTGTGTCAATCGGCAAGGCACTCTGGCTTGTATCGTGTGGATGTCGTTTTGCCAAGGTAATGTTGAGTTGTTGTCGAGTCTTGTTGTGAATCGGGTTCGTTGTGTAATTTTCTGTGTATGTGTGTAGAAACCTAAATCAATTTACATCGGGAGCAACCATACTAAACCTCATATCAAGCCAAATCAGGGTTGCAAATTTGTTGAGTTCTTGAGATAAGTATCATAAGCATATCGCAGAGCCATTTTGGCTCAAAAGGCTCAAGTGGCACAATCATGACAGAACTTACGGAAACGGATATTCGAGAACTCATAGAAGAGCTGTCATTGCCACACTTAGTGAAATTTCCTATCAATTAAAAAAAAACTACAATATTTAAGGAGGTGGTATATATTTTATCCCAACAATGTAATCAAGGGCCAAAAACCTATGTAGCTTTGGCCGGCCAGCCCGACGGGGTCCCCCCACGGTGTGCCGAAACGGGGCCCGGAACGGAGCCCAAAATTGGGCAAGGGGGGCTTTGGGGGATTCCAGTCTGGGGACCAAAAACATAAAATTTCCCCAAAAGATGAACCAATATTTTTGGCGCAAGGTTTTGGCACAGACTTTGGCTCGCATTTGGGCGCACACTTGGGTGCATACTTGGGCACACACTTGGGCACACACTTTGGCACACTTTTCGGGCACACGTTTGGGCGAACCGATTGGCCCACTTATGTACATATATCCATAGATTTTCTGAATAAAATACAGCAAATATGTTGAATTATACACACAATCTTGACAATTTGTCCTCTTCAAAAGTTTCTGGAGTTGGAGGCTCTTGGAGGCTACTGAAGGCTACAGGAAAGGCTGGAGGCTACTGGAGGCTACAGGTTGGAAACGATTGGAAATACAGGTTGGAAACGACAGGTTGGAGGCAGGTGGCTACTGAAGTCTACAGGAAAGGCTGGAGACTACTGGAGGCTACAGGTTGGAAACGAGTGGAAATACAGGTTGGAAACAACAGGTTGGAGGCAACAGGCTGGAGGCGACAGGCTAGGAGGCCACAAGCTGGAGGCGACAGGCTGAGAGGTTTTACGTCTAACACGCTCGACGCCCAGAGGGGTCGGCGGATATAATTGAATCGGCTGTTAATCACTAATCAGGCTTTACGACTCAACATCAAACCTATGTCTGTGGGAGGGGCCGAAGCGGTGCTAGACATTGACGGTCAATGAGCCGCAGCACTGCAGGACAGAGAAAGGGTGATGCCGAGGGTCCAAGGGGCCGAGGTGTGGAGGGGCTGAGTGTCCGAAAAACCCAAGGGGGCAAATCGTTGAGAGCTTCCGAGGTGTGAGCTAATTCATACCATCATAAATAAAGACCACTTCTCAACTTAATCGTAAGGGGTGCATGAACAATCAATCTGGGCGGCCTGCTCGAAATCACGGACAAAACAACATATCGACCCCTGACAACATCTTTCGGTCCCAAAAAACACTACACAATTTATGAACCAAAGAATTGCTTTGATTACAAGTTGGACAGATGGACATACCAAACCGACCATTTGTTTTGAAGTATGCACATGGTGTGAAACCAAACTTGCAAGAAACCTATACGGATATATATATATATATATATATATACGGATATTGGTGGAATAACAACTATTTCCCGGCGGAAAAACTGGAGGCATACATCGCATCAATTTATAAAAAAGGTGACCCCAAAAACCAAGCAAACTATAGGCCAATCTCACTTCTAACGGCGATCTACAAAATCTACACATCCCTAATTCAAAAACGACTAGCAGCAGCCATAGACAATGACCTCCAAGAAACTCAATATGGTTTTAGAAAAGCTAGAAGCACAGTTATGCCATTGGCCTGCATTAGGAGGATTATGGAAAAAGCCGAAGCCACAAAACACCCTCTGTTCCTAGTGTTTCTGGACTGGGAAAAAGCTTTTGACAAAATTGAGCAACCCAAACTAATAGAGTCCCTTTACAGAATGAATGTTGACGAAAAATACATTAATGCCATCAAAAATCTCTACGACCACCCCAAATTCGCCGTGAAAATTGGAAATCACCAAAGCAACTGGAAGACACAGAACAGGGGAATCAGACAGGGATGCCCATTATCCCCATACTTGTTCCTCATAGTTATGACAGTCATGTTTAGGGACATACATGATGGATTAAACTTAACAAGGGGAACCTTAGAACATATTAATTTCACCGAATTGCTATACGCAGACGACACCGCACTCATCACATCCAACAAAAACGCCATGAACAGACTAATTGCGAGAATCGAGAAAAATGCCAAATATTTTGGGCTTAACTTCAACAAAGGAAAATGTGTGGCCATGGTTTATAATGCAGCGGGAACCCCAGTTTTCGACGATGGAACAAAGCTGCAAACCCCGGAAAACACGCCATACTTAGGAGCTAAAATATCCCGCAATCATAACACCAAACTCGAAGTAAGCAAAAAGGTAACAGAGTGTTTCATTATTCTTAATAAATTACAGGTCTTTTGGAAAAAATCGACATGCCCTACAACATTCAAACTACAAGTATTTGATGCTGTCATCCGTTCCAAACTAGTGTACAGCCTAAATGTCACCCAGTTACCCCAACACCTTATGAACAGACTAAACACTTTCCAATTAAAAGGTCTAAGGAAAATCTTAAACCTCAAAACTACATTCGTAGAAAGAAGCAACACAAACAACAAAGTCTTCCAGGAAACGAACCATATAAAGAACCCAAACAACGTTCCCAACAAAAACATCTTAACGTTCGAAACATATATCCGAAATACCCAGGAAGCGCTTTTTTAAACACATAGTCCGACTCCCAGACTCAGACCCCGTGAGACAATGCACTCTAGAACCAAATTCGGCCATCCCACATATACATACAAACAGAAGAGTAGGAAGACCTCGTATTAGGTGGGAAAACGATATTGTAAGTCGAATCTTCACCAGAAACAATCTAGGAACACATCAACAATTCATATAAAACACGGAAGAGTGCTATAACATGATGGAACCCTTAATAAGAAACAGGACCATATAATATACCATAAGTTACTCTCTCTTGTTCGATCCAGCCGCAAAGCAGAAAAGAACACTCGCGTGGTTTTTCTTGTGCATGCGCCTTCTTCGATCGCACAACTTCCTCTGCCTGAGTATCTAAGTGTCGAACTCAGCTGCAGAACCAGTGCGTGTGCATTGCCGTGTTAGATAGCAGGGCATAAGCATCGCCATAGAGCTGCCGTGAGCGCGTACGTGCATTGTTTGCGCATGCATGTGTAAAAAAAAAAAATATATATAGATTAATATACATGTTCATAGTAACATTTCTTGTGCTTAGGACAAAACATATAACCATGCATCTACATGCATGGTAAGGCTGACCTAGAGCAGTCTAGCTAGGTGGTTGCAGGAACAGTGGACCGAAGATCTCAGGATTGGCCACCCCGTGTCGGCCCGAGTAAATCCCCATGGAGCCAATCTGTTGAATCCATCCGATATGAGGTTTGTGGAGTTTGGTTGCACATTCTTATTGGCTTTGTCAGTATCACAAGCCGCCGAAGCAGTGTACCGCAGAAATCGCCGTTAAAAAAAAATAAAACGCGGAAACATCCCCT
>Ga0099797_100628_pt1 | contig 22342 bp, 18 predicted proteins | sample Uncmet_Sort48C_1_FD_89871 | JGI IMG/M metagenome (GOLD analysis project Ga0099797, IMG submission 89871) | Marine eukaryotic communities from CALCOFI LINE 67, Pacific Ocean - C012_Sort48C_1 | ecosystem: Environmental > Aquatic > Marine > Oceanic | place: Pacific Ocean: Monterey Bay | collected...
TCTAGCATACCACCCCTCACACACACCTAACATGCAAACGAAACCAGTCGGCACTTCGTCCACCACGCACTCTTGGATTGCAGCACATCTCCAAAGCCTTAATCACAGACATCACGGCTGCTGTCCATGAGTGCGGTTACTACCCGTCAATCGCCCTCGGCGACCTCCTGTGCTGCGGGCAATGTGTCGCCACCATGGTCTGCATCATCCGTCTGACCGCCACCGCTGCCAGGCAATTTGTGAGAGAGCATAGCTCGGCTCATGCAAAGCCTCGCCGCCGCCTGAGTCCCTCATCACCTCACGCGCACACATGCAGCTTTGGGGCAGCACTCGTGGCCAATTAATCGATACAGGCCTTTGCTTCGTATGGCGCTGTGTCGCGTCACATATTGCGCACAAAAAAAAAAAGTGCGATGGCCAACCTCGACGGCACACCGGGCATCATATGGAGGGGGGGTCTATGCATCATATTAAGGGGGGGTCTATGCATCATATTGCTATGCGGGAGACGACTTCTGCGGCAGCGACATGGACGACGACGTTCGATATGTAGCTGCAGCTCGGCGGAGAGAGAGAGATGCATCATATTAAGGGGGGTCTATGCATCATACATATGTGCGATGGCCAACCTCGACGGCACACCGGGAAAGTGCCCTTTGGAATTCAAACCTTCATCTTGGCACAAGCTGGCAAATGACATTGATACTTCTCATCACAGCCCTCATCTTGGCGCCAGAAATCATCCTAATGATACTACCACTTGTAATCACAGCCCTCGTCTAGACACCATCAAGTCATAGATATTGGCGAAAGATCGTCCGCCAAGGTACAGGATGACGAGCGCGAAGAATGTTGACACTTGCAAAGCGAGGCTGGTGTGGACCATCAAGAGTGTCCGTAGCGAGGTTAATGTGGACCAAGTAGAGCGAATATGTCCGAGCAAAACTGCGTGTTGCAATGGTCAACAAGTCTCGTCGGTCACGGACAAGGAAGCCCGCACGATATGCTTCCATCCGAGGCTTTAGACCCCCTTAATATGATGCATAGACCCCCCTTAATGTGATGCATAGACCCCCCTTAATATGATGCATAGACCCCCCTTCATGTGATGCATAGACCCCCCTTAATGTGATGCATAGACCCCCCTTATGTACAGGTGGGACGTCTGGACTTGCATGAGCGCTGCGAATGCATGTTGGATAGTGTTGTGCAAATGTATGCTGGACATCAAATGCTCAGTACTGCGGGGATGGAGCTGTACAATCACCAAAAGTTTCAAATTTTGGCTCAGAACTGATGAAAAGATGGGGTTAAATCTCTTAATGTGATGCATAGACCCCCTTAATATGATGCATAGACCCCCCTTAATATGATGCACGACATGCTTCGATCCCGAAGCGACACGGGTTCTGTGAAGCTGCGAGGCTTTAGACCCCGTTTAATATGATGCATAGACCCCCCTTAATATGATGCATAGACCCCACAGAGTTCGCACCCAGTCTTTGCCGTTATGACTGGAGTTTGTGGAATTCCCCCTGTATGTGATAGACCCCCTCCGTGTATCGATCTAGAGTACGAAGCCGTTCAGCCCACCTCAAAGCTTTCTTCTCGACATTGGGCGCTGACTTTGCTTCTTCGACATTGGGCTCTGAATTTGCTTCTTCTCCATCAAGAAGGGGCTTGCGGTGAGCACGGCGTGACGCCTTGATGCAGGACAAGTAGTGATGTGTACAATGAGCATGTTTCGTACGAATTGGAGAGCAGACGCGTGTGTTGAGAGCAGACGCGTGTGTTGAGCTTGAGTGAGGTGAGGTTAGTGGACACGCGGCCGGAAGATAAACCGCCTGTGCCGCTATCAGAACAGAGGATAGTGAGGACAGAAGCAAGTAAAGCTCGTTGTGCGTGACCACAGGCCGGTCGCATGTGGCACATGAAGCGCACCAATGCATGTCACGCTCATGGTGTAAGCATATCTGTGATGGGGTGCCAGGGAGGGGGCTATCATGTGCGAGTGGCACATGAAGCGCACCAATGCATGTCACGCTCATGGTGTAAGCATATCTGTGATGGGGTGCCAGGGAGGGGGCTATCATGCGCGTGTGGCACATGAAGCGCACGGATACATGTCACGCTCATGGTGTAAGCATATCTGTGATGGGGTGCCAGGGAGGGGGCTATCATGCGCGTGTGGCACATGAAGCGCACGGATGCATGTCACGCTCATGGTGTAAGCATATCTGTGATGGGGTGCCAGGGAGGGGGCTATCATGCGCGTGTGGCACATGAAGCGCACCAATGCATGTCACGCTCATGGTGTAAGCATATCTGTGATGGGGTGCCAGGGAGGGGGCTATCATGTGCGTGTGGCACATGAAGCGCACCAATGCATGTTACGCTCATGGTGTGAGTAACTGCATCATACGTGGAATAAACACGCATGCACGGTACGATGTGCGTGGAACACGCGAGGCACGTCAGGCAAGAGCCGTCATGCGACAGACGTACATGCATACAAGCCTTTGTACATGAATACGAGCAAGGATCAGCCGTGCATTCAAGAATAGCGGGGAGGGGTCTTTCAGAAACATACAGGATTGAATTCCCAAAATTCCAGCCATCGCGGCATAGACCGGGTGCGAACGTGCGAACTTTGTCCAATCACCAGTAGTTTCTCGCAGCGCCATTAAGTCTCACTGTAAAAAATATCTTCTTTAATCTCACCTCAGCAGAAACCACTGTTGATGCAAGTACAGGGCATTCTCGTATCGCATATTCGTAGTCCATTGAATCGCCACTGCTGATCAGACGCCGCTCCCACCAGTCATGCCAAAATCGTGACAAACCGGGCTTGTGTGCCTCGGGTCGTTGTTCATATTGTGGGTCTTCACATATGAATTGCCCCGTTTGGGCAACTCCACTGCTCACAATTTGAAGACCCTGAAGGGGGGGGGGGGGCTATCATACACATGCAGGAGATCATAAGACAGCAAGGATCAGCCGTGCACACAGGCATATGGTCTCATACCAGAATAGCATCCAACTCGTACTCCGAGCATTCAGCCTGCCCACGTCACCGATCAGTCTAGCATGGACCCCCCTTAATATGATGCATAGACCCCCCTTAATATGATGCATAGCCTGCCCACGTCACCGATCAGTCTACGGTGTGCCGAAGAATAGTGTGAGAGCTGATAAATCACGTACAACAGGTTAGGGCAGACGCAACACAACAGTAATGTGTGTCCTTTGGCGTGTTGTACAGATGGTAGATCAGCAGCTTTGAAATGTGGGCTGCCCGAAAGCGAAAAAGGTCGAACAAGTGCAGTGAAGATATCCCAAAATGACTTAGAGAACAAAGATTAAAGTTTAAGAAGGGGGAAAATGAGGGATAGGATCTAGAGTGGTTGGGATCAGGAAGGAGGTTAAGATTAGGGTTGTTAAGTTAAGACACCAGCGATACGCCTGTATGATTCAATTTTTACGTTTTGCAAAAACAAAAACCAACTTTTTTGGCGAAACTAGCTGAAATGGTATCAAGTTTATTTTGTATAGTTTTGCTGTTGTGTGCGGAACTTAGGCAAGAACAGTATGCTTGACAATCTTTGCCACACAAGCAAATGAATGGCTGAGTTGTGAAATTGTTGTCACTGCAACAGTTGTACTCCACCACCACCGAAACCCAAACATTGGAGGCACAGGACCACAACAAAGCGGGGAACCTTACCTTTGATTGGTGAAAGCAGCATGACATGTAGGTGCCATGGTACCCAGAGCATGGATGCCAGTGGAAGACATGGTACCCAGAGCATGGATGCCAGCGCTGGCCCCAGTACCGACTGTGACCGTTTGCACTCAGTTAAGTCACCAGCCAACATCCTTCATTGGTAATAGAGAGTCAAATGGCTCCCAATCGCAAATAGCTAAGCTACCGATAAATCACTCTCAAGTACTACCGAGCTGCTTGGCCATTGGTGCTTCGTTTTTTTTAAAAGTACTGTTTATAGATGATCACCGATCCCGCTACGGTCAGCATCATTTCTTAATATCACTGAAATTCCCTTTTGTTCGAGGTTACGTTAAGGAAAAGGAAGTTGAAGTCAAATTACCTGAAAGAGTATTCTGCCACGATTGCAAATATTGTTACGATTTTGGTACTTATTAACATAGTCATGTGCAGCCTGGTACGATCCCAGAACCAGGTGCAAGCGACCAAAACAGGAAGCAGCAAAACTTGTAATCGTAATAAAGTATGTTCATCTGTGCTTCCCAGGGATCTAGACACCACGCCGTGCACACTCAGTTATTTTTAGAAAAGGGAGTCCCCGAACTGCATCAGCTTGGCTCATCCCCCCCCAACATGATGCATAGCCCCCCCACCGATATGATGTCATGTGCTATGTGTCCGTCCCTCGACTTTTGAACATGGTTTATTATTATCAGGGATGGAAAGCTTGTGTTATGAGAAAGTAGGTGAGGCTAAAGTTAGCATCTCCTTCAGTGCGGCACCACTCCATTCTCCACACTGAACCTAAATGCATCATGGCAGGTTCTGTTGTGAGCTATGCAGTTACACGCATCCTCGACCACGAACCAATGCCATCCCCCCTCTTATTTCCAATCAGCGGAGGATTGTGCAAGTAGCATGCAAGCATAGTCCAAGGACAAACGACATCTGCTCTGTATTTCATCTTTCCCCTATGGCCTGGTGTTACTACCTGCCCATCCACAAATTCCAAGCGCCCATATCCACAGCGCTTGTTGTTTTTGAACTCCCCCTCGTAACATCGTTCACCGCTCGTGTCATCTGGATTAGATATTGGCCAACTGGCCAAAATTGTTGGTGAGTCGGATTGGGTTGATGTTGTATAAGCAGAGAATCAAACATGTCCTCGTCGAAAAATGCCAGTTTTATGAAATGCACGATTCTCGATGCACATCCTGCATCGTGTGCTTCACCTCATCTTCCCATGACCATGCTGTTTGTTATTTTCAAATTGACCATCATACACCTGCGATAATAGTCGAGTGGACAATGATTGAGAGCACTTATGATAAAATCCATCACAAAGAATGCAGCACACTCACCTTGCCAGTGTGAGAGATGACTCTTCCCTGCCCGTGCCTCATGCCTTCCACAAACTGGCCTCTATATCTGCAAAGCACGCAATCAGCACACAGCAAAATTGTGTTATTTTCAGGACTCTGTCCCATCAACGGAAGTAAATACGCCTTCTCCCGTCCATTGGCCTGGGCGCACTAAGGTAACGAAGCAAACCATCACAACAAACACGGGACCGTTCCTCCATTGACCTTCGTAGGTACCCCGATCATATTCCTGTGGTGTAATATTTGCGTTGTGAGATCATCGGGTGGATTTGCATGGCCGTCACACCCATTTTCTGTCGCCGCTAAAATGTATAGAGCTCACATTTGATCTCGCATCGGCAGCAAGTGCTGCGACAGACTGATCACACATTCTAAGGCGAGCGAATCGCCATTCAAGCAGGCATTGCTTTGTTTTGAACGGCAACGCCCACCTGGAAAGGACGCCTCAAGCGAGGAGTATGCATGCATCCAAGCATGCGCTACAGCCTTCCCAGCGTGGGCCCAGGCTAACTTCTCCAGCTCTCGTTGCTATGGATGTGGAGGGTGTGCCTTCTATGGCAGCTTCACTGACCCTCGAGAGGGGCATCCCCTCCCGTGGACCTCACAAGGGGGTCTGGCGCACGACCAGATCGTCGTGCATGACTTCCCACGAGACAATCCTTGGCACGTGAGGGTGGCCGCAGCTGCTGAAGAAGTGGTGAACGTCAGCCCTGGCCTCTACCGAAAGTTGGGACCTTCGGAGATCGAGCTCTACTCGTGCGAAGCCATTAACACCGGTTTCACATGCACGACCTGTGTGCAGCATTACCACAGCGCGATGCAAGTTGCTGCTGGCACAGTGGGCATAGACCCCTCCCTGCAGAAGATTGTTGATGAGGCTCATCCCGCCTTCCTTCAGCATTTTGCTGATTTCTGCCCCTTTCGGAACGACCATCACGTTGGGATGGTCACGGTGATCTCTGTCCAGCAGTCGCTGGCTCACCGGCACGGCTCTGGCTGGAAGAAGAAAGAGGGATACAAGGCGCTCATGCGCCAGTCCTCCTGCAATCCAGATCTGGTTCGGTCTGCGAAAGAGAAGCGCTCTAGGCACTTTCACCAGATGATCGACGAGCACAGAGAGAAGATGAAGCTTCCCCCTGTCGTGCACCCTTGGGAGTACGGAGTGTGCATCCCCCCAGCTGACCCGGTCAGTTCTCGCAGTGAGTTTGTCAATGGAGGGATCACCCTCCCTGCCATTGACTCAGAAGGAGGGGATCAGCTCTCTGAAGAAGGCGCTGTAAAAAGTGTGTCCTCATCGAAGGCAACTCTAAACCCTTTTGCAGACCCCTTCTTCCCCACTCCAATCCTGACACCCTCAAGTCAGTTCCGATCTAAGCAATTAGATCCATGGGCCCCTGTGTTTACTCACAAAGCTCAGCTCTCATGTGTCAAGCATGACACAGCACCCACTCAGATCCCGAAAAAAGCTGCTGCAGACGATCGCTCCAAAGGCGCTGGCAGCGAGGAGTCTGAGGAAATGACATCACCCCCCCCTCTCGTTGCTGATGAAAGCAGCCATTGTGATTTGAGCTCATCCCAGGTCCAGTCCAAAGGGAGCGGTTCTGCGCCAAAAGCGAGCATGGTGAGCACCTCAGTCAGCATCACACTGACAGGCTCTACCACTAAGGGCCCTCCGAGCTCGATCACGCATCCTGACGTGCGCGCGAAGAGGTCCCTGCCCTCAAGGCAATAGGGGTGCAGACAGCGTAACCGTTGTGACCCGCCACAGCAGCCTATCACTCCGATCGCTGCTGCTGCATTAACCCCTAACCAGGGATCGAGTCATCCCCACGTGCGTGGGTATCACAACCCTAAGTCACGGCACAAAATTAGAGGCGGTCAGGTTAGAGGCTCCACTGATGGCGTCACTAAACAGGCAGGCTGCACGCTGAAGCCTCGGCAAACTAAAGCCAAGTCTCAGCGCACCAAACATGTCACTCAGTTCAAGGTTGTGCAATTCAATGCCAATGGCCTAGACTTTGGAACCATGGCATGCTTATTGGGCTTTGCCCAAGATCAAGGATACCCTGATGTTATCTGTGTGCAAGAGACTAAGTCTCTGCAGCTGCCCACAGTGGGGTTTTTCCCTTACTCCACAATCCATTTTGATCCCATACTAACTGATACGAATGAGATTGTGGGAGGCACTGCTATTTTAGTGCACAAGAGATGGACTGGTCAATACCATTAGCTGCACACGACCCCTGAAGAGGGCGATGTCTGCTGGCTGAAAATCAGAACACCAGGCATCTCTCTGGTTGTGGCCAGTATCTATTTGCGCAATAAAAGCGGTTTCCGCAGCCTCAATGATGAGGATTTTGCTGCGCAAGTGGCCCACATCTCTGCTAGGGCTCGAACCCTGAAGCAGCAGTCATGTAGGGTAATAATTGCGGGCGACGTGAACTCTGACTTCAATAGAAGAGGTCAGTCATACACTGATCCTGACGGCAGTGTGCACAGGGCTCAAAACGACATTAGACGATGTCGTGCCCTGACCAAGCTTGTTGCAGACGTTGGAATGGTTAGGGTGGACTTAGCTGAACACCTGAAAAACACACCCACACGCAACATAGCTTTGGGAGGCAAATGGCACATAGACATGATCGCTGTTGATGACGGCTTCAAACATGCCAACGTGACCATTCACCAGGCACACTATCTCACGGTGATGTCGGATCACTATCCCATCACTGCAGATTTAGAGGTTGACTTCGTCAAACCTACTAAAAGGCCAGATAGGTATGTGTATAAGAGCAGCAATGCCACAACTGATCAATGGGCTAAGGCAGTGAAGAAAGTAGAAAAAATGCTGTGCGCGCTCGAGGAGCCCCTCCTGGGACGACTCAACGCCATGAACAGCGCTGCCAAACCCGATCAACAGAAACGCGCTAATGAGGTCATAGCTGATCTCAACGCAGTGCTACACACCAGTTTTAGGAAGTCTATTGGGACCAAAAAAGTCTCAGCCTCAACTAATCCTGGCTGGAACCCTGGACTCAACAAGTTCAGGAAGCGTATACGGCGCAAACAACGAGAGCTTAGAGACGCTCACTCACACCTGGAGGAAGGTCGCGAGACTGACCCCAGAGACCTAGCGTCGCTGAGAGCCGACATGCGTCGGCATCTGCGCAGGCTCACGAGGGCCTCCTTCAAGGAGTCCTTAGCTCGCGCAGTGGGTCAAACTGGCAAATCCAAACAAATTTGGAGGGCCATTAACTCGGTGAAAGGCTCCAATGTGGAGTCTGCTGAGGGTTTCACCACTTGCACGTGGGACTCTCGTGAGTACGCTGGCAAAACTAATGTCAAGAGGGCCCTGACCAAAAGAATGCGTGTCATCCATGGTCACGACGGGTCTAAACCTTGTGATGTTAGTTTCTACAACGAAATCACAGAAGCTGTGCCTGCCCTGGCAGCTGAGAATCCTGTGAGTGGCGCGCTGAATGCGCCCTTCTCGCAAAAGGAGTTCTCGCAAGCGTTAAAAAAGTTAACTGGACGGGATTCAAAATCCACAGAGCCAGATGGCATCCACTATTGGATGATCAGAAGAGGGGGCAGAGCCTTTCACAATCTTCTACTCTCACTGCTTAACAAACTATGGGAGTGGGAGATCATCCCTGCTGAGTGGCTCACGGCAAACGTGAGGTACTTGCACAAGGGTAAACGCAAACCGAAAGCTGATCTAGACAGTTATCGGCCAATCTCCCTGCTCTCGTGCCTGGGGAAGTTTTTCACCATGATGTGGTATCCTAGGCTCATTTCAGTCTTGAGACCACACATTGGTGAAGACCAAGCAGGGGGCCTACCAGGGGACAGTGCGGTCGACGCTCTGTGGACCTTGCAGGCGTCCACCGCTAAATATGCGTCCCAAAAGTCGGGCAATCATGCGCACATGTTATTGTGTGATGTAGAAAAAGCCTTTGACGGAGTTTGGCGTGATGGCCTCTACTTTCTCCTCTACTCCTATGGAGTCAGGGGCAAGATGTTGCGAATGGTGATGAATTGGCATTCTGGTGCTAGAGGCATAGGTCTTTGGTATGATGTCCAAACGGCAGCAGTGCCATTCACCCAAGGGGTGAGGCAAGGGTGTGTCCTAGGACCACTCTTGTACATCACATTCGCGAGTGCACTCACAAATGTGGCGCCGCCACCAAATGGCCATGCCCGGCCAGATTTGTTGCACAAAGCTTTCGAGGATAATCTCTCTAGCTCCGAATATGGACTTGAGCTCATGATCAAGTTCTCAAATGGAGCAGTCGTTCATATGGCAGCGAAGCTGTATCTAGATGACACTACGTTGCTAGCTAAGTCGAATGCGCACATGCAGGAGACTGCTAACGCGTACTTGGCACATGCACACAAATGGAGGTTCAACCTACATCTAGGCAAGTTCCAATACATGGTGTGTAAACGGGGAAATCATGCTGGCACTTCGTTGCTCATGCAAGATGGCCCCAACGCTGTCCGGGTAGAACCGGTCAGCGAAGTGCAGCTCCTCGGAGTCACACTTGATTCAACGTTCTCGGGCGCTCCTGCCGTTCAAGGATGGCAGGCAGAGTCTGCCCAAAACCTTCCACTAATTAAAAGTGTGAGACAACACTTAGGAAAGGATTGGGCTATTCATGCACTCGCCGCGAAAGTTGAACCAAAAGTTTTTTATGGATCTGAAGCTGTCTGGGCCACAGATGCTCGGATCACCAAATTAGACTCCTCTTGCACGATACCTAGCCTTAAAACCGCTATGCAAGTGCCGAGGTGGGAGAATGGCAAGGCGGTAACTTATGACGTGCCGTTGCCCTGGGTGAGCACTCGTGTCACGATGGCACAAACACGCCAATTCTTGCGAATGGCTTGGAGTGATAACACCCAAAGGCGTCTGTTGCTAACTGACTCGGTTCACCCCGCTGCGCATACCGCAATTAAGCGGTACGTTGCGAGAGTTAGCAAGGGACTCCGACCCTTGGGACTAGACCCAAGTACTGTACTTGGAGCGGGCACACCGTCCAGAAATGTGAGAAAAGCCCTGAAGAGGAAACTGAGCTCTGCTGCGAATGCAGCCCAAACTCACACTCTCACACAGGGCCTCCGGGAGCTGGCTGAGGCTAAGCCCTCTGGCCGCAGCTCCCTGTCTATACTAGCCAAAACAGCTCAGCCCTTGCTGAGAGCAGATGGAGCTCAGGAGTACGCAGAAGCTGAACGCCTGAACTGCATCCCTTCAAGGCTAGGTCGAAAAGTGGTGAGGGCCATAAAAACTGGCTCTTCCACTGCTAAGCGCGAAAACTTAAAGTTTTCAGCTAGGGGTAACTCAACGACTAATGACGAGTGCAGTTGTTGCCCTGGGGTTGTCCAGGATCACGAGCACCTCATACTCGAGTGCCCCCTCACTAACGCACGACGCTCCCATGTTTGGGAAGCGTTGGTGCATGGCAAATGCCACAGTCACTATGTGAGGAACGCCTTGTGTGGTCTTAGCAGAGATAAAGCACTGTTGGCATCGCTAGGTGGCAAAGCTTCTGCTTCGCCTAACAGCAAGTCCATGCGGGCCCTAATGGCTTTTGCTGCTCCTATATGGGCAAAACACTTCGGTGACCTACTGAAATAGGAGGAGGAGGGGTTACCCCTTCCTTGCCCAACACACTCTGCACACCTGTGATGCTATCACGGGGAGATTAGAGTTGCGCGCCAGGTTTTTGGCCATGGGGTCTCTGAACACAAACTCTGCGCTCTCGCATCACCCTAGCCCCTCTGAAGGCTGCGCGACAGCCAGCAGAAGAAAGGCGGCAAGAAGGGCAGCAAGGGCGGCAAAGGAAAAGCGAAGTCCGGTAAAGGCGACAGTCTGAGCGCCAAGGTCACTGTGGCTGATCTGGCTGACGACAACTGGACGGCTGACCACTGGAGGGTGTACCGCTCTTTGGGGTCGGCAAAAAGCAAAAAGACCAAGTCGGTCTCAGAAGCTGCGAAGTAAGATGTTTCTAAAGCAGCAGAGGATGCCTGAGTAGCAGCAGTTTAGCTTCAGACGGTTCTAAGTGCGGCCGATAGAGAAACCTCCAGCAAGGAGAAAGCACGTTGATAACCCTAGCCTGCACAGGGCCCTTGCGCGGTTAACCGGGGGGGCGGTTTTTTATTTAAAGAATGTCACACGCTGTTTTATCCCATCGGTCGTCATCGCACAAGCCGCAAGAGGGCACTCGCACACAGGTGCTTGTTGCGGTATGCGTGGGTCCTCACGACCCGGCTGCATGAACGCGCGGCCACCCCAAGCACGCGACCATGCCTGCATGAACTTGCGGCTACCCCAAGCGCGCGGCCGTGTTGCCCATGAACTCGCGGCTACCCCGGGCGCGCGGCCATATTGCCCATGAGCCCACGGCCACACCAATCGCGCGGCCATGTTGTTCTGGAGTCTGTGCTTGTTACGTTGGGACACCGCGGCAATCCTCAGATGCGAGCCCACCATTGGGGTAACCCAAAGGAAATCGAAGGGAGGAAGAGGCGGGACAGGGAAAAGAAACAGAGGAAGCGCGAGGCAAAGCGAGTGGGGATGGGCAATCAGGTCCGACTTTCCTGCACGGCGAGGGAAACAGCAACGAGAAATCTCTGTTGGCAACGACGTGCAGTGAAAGCCTGGTTGTTAGAAATCTCAGTTGTCAGAAATTTTATAACCATGTAATTTGAGTTTGAGCTTATAAATTTTGACATTCACAACGCAACACAGTGTAATTTTGTTGTTGATTTTCCTAAACATCACTTTTAGATGCTAAGAAATTCATTGAACATTGTTTTTTGCATGGTTTTTTAATGTCTTTCTAACAGGCGGGCCTTCACTGCATGGAACCGTTGGCGCATCTAGCAGCCAACGATTTTCCCCCCGGCGGGGCAATTTTTTTGCATCCACCGTGCCTCGAACCCAAGGATCCCAATCGGCCAAACGGCATCCGGACTAAGATTAAACCGCACAACAGCTGACTGCGTTCGGCTAAAATGTGACAGTTGCCACCCTTGGTGGTGCATTTTGGAAATGGCATCTGCTGCACTTTCCTCACTGGGCTACCTCGCCGCTCGCTCTCCTTGCGAGCTCCCTTCTCGGGATTGGCCCCACTAGGGGGCAAGGGCACTCACGGTCATGGCCATTGAACCAAACTTTCAATGTGAACGGTCACTGGGTGTTGAACATCAAGACTGTTGCTTCAAACATCAAGACTATTGCTGCAGCAGACTCGAGTTGCTAAACTCGAGCCCAGGCCAAAGTCCCATGCACCATGCTCAAGTCATGTTTGTTAGCTGTTCAAACTGTAACTGCCACTCACAAAAGGAATGACAGTCAACTGCCAAAACTAGACTTTTCCACTGTGAAACTGCAACTTCTTGACACTAGGGACCTGAACTCCGCAGCGGGCATTTTTAGCCACGCTCGTGTTTTCACTTTACAGTGCTACGGTCGCATGCTTGATTTAGAAGTTCAATTCGAAAAGCACCATCGCACTGTGCTTTGCCTCGGCGCTCTCCCCTCGCCACAAGCCCTAGCTCAGTAGATTGCCACGCGTTGCACCTAGGCCACAGGTACTGCTGAAATTGTTATCAGCACCACTTGCTTTTGCAATTGTGACTAAGCTTCGAAGTGGCTCACTCAGGGGACTGCACGGACACTTGGGAGCTCGGAGGTCGTTAGGACTTCGCTTCACAACTTGCCGTTTCGCCACATTGACTGCATTCACAGTTGAGCGGTCTAGTTCCGGTCTCATGCCTCTACACTTGGTGCTCAACAAGTTGAAGCATCACCATCACACCCTTGAGCGGCATAGCTCGGGTCTAAGTGCTCCCGTCTCGCACACTTCAACGAGGCGCTTGCAGTTGTCACTGCACCAGACGACTTTGATCAGGTCCTCCTAACTCATCGTCACCTAGGCTGAGATGCCTAGGCTTGGCGTTCAAACAGGTGGGTTCTACATTTCACTCTCTGCGCGCTCAACATGGTCTCATTGGAGAAGTTCAAGTTGCCTCTAGTTTCATGGGACTCCGACAAAGATCCCGGTGGCTATCCAAAGTGGGTCAAGCAATGGTGCTCAGTGGTTTAATAGATCAACCAAATGGTGCTCACAATTGGAGCACTTGCTTGATCGCAAGTTGAAACGCAAATTTTCAACCAAGGCCACCATTCCAAGTTTTCTCGCTGAAGACGAAGACCTTTGAGATGCTCCTGAGGCTCAACCACCGCAAGAAGGCCAAGGCGGTCTGCGGTTTTGATTGTGGTTAGCGAGCACGAAGGTGCTTGAAAGTGAGGCGGCAGGCCGGCCACCACATGTGTCGCTATAGAATGTCCATTTTGCCAATTTGATTGCAAACAAACATAGAACACGTTATCCACCTCATAGCATGCCTTGCACATGAGCTAGGGGTGCTTCAACAACATCATCGCCACACTAAAATGGCATCATCTCCCAATCGCCATGCTATGGTGCCACCACCACCCAGAGGCTACCAACTCGGGAGGAAGAGTGCCGCTCCCTCGTCCTGCCCACCAGATTTGAGCTCTAAAACGTGGTTCTTGATGTCTTTGGTGATGTGCAACCATGTGAGGGTGCCCATGCCATCATGAGAGGCCGAATCGGATGCTTTTGTTGCATTCTGCATTTGGCGTTGCGGCATCTGGAGCCTCCCAGGTGAGGCGGCAGGGCGCTGTCGCTAACCACAATCAAAACCGCAGACCGCCCAAGGAGAAGGCTTCGACGATGCGCTCAAGCTTTCTCATGCATCAATGCATTCCTCGGCGGTCTCTACCAAGTGTGCTGATTTGGACATCCGTGCACGTGAACTAGACGCAACGCTCTGCAACACGATTGTTGCCAACATCAAAGGGAGCAAGCAAAGTTTGCTTGATGGCGTCATGTTCTCGTCCCACGTTCAAGCGATGATCATCCTAGATCATCACATGTGCCTCTCCATCAATGCTTGGAAGACTACCGCAATGAACAACTTGGAAAAGTTGAATCATCATGGCGACGTGCATGCCTGTGAGGTGGACTCCATGAAGAAAATTCGCGAAGTGTTCGAGGCGAAGGTCACCATCGAAGATGTCATCCTCATGCGAGCAATGAGATCCTTCGAAGGGAAGTCGAAGACCATTCAACACAAGATCGCGGACGACATCAATTCACCTGAGTGGATCACAGAAAACACAAACGTGTTTGACATGGTCCATGGCTACTGTTGTGCTCTCACAACGGTGGGTGACGGCAAACCTCACCCCGTCAAGGCGGTCAATGATGATGTTGAATGCTACAAATGCCATGACAGGGCAGCCACAATCGTGTGCCGCAAAAAGTGCTGATTTTGAACTTGAGGAGCTTTTTCTCAACATCGGTGAGTTAGATTACCTTCAAACTTTCTGAGGTGAGTGATTCTAGTAAGATAGCTCGTGAGCCAACGCCGTTTGGCCAGAAAAATTCGCATTCTCGAGATGTTGTGGGTTAGGGTTAGGGTTCGTGCTCTGTCTCGAAAGCCAGAATTTGACACAAATGTCAATTTTTGACCTGAAAATATTCAATTTACACCCTAATAAATAACTATAGCTCATTCGATCAGGCTCCTTTTTTCCTGTCTTTTCCTTTTTTTAACAGTGAAATCCGACCATTTTTCAAGATTCCACAGTAATTTTAGTGATTTTTCGCTTGTCTGCAGAATTACGAGAATATGCCAAAACAATGAAATTGCCATAGAATCTTCAAAAATGCTCGGATGAAGCTCAAACAAGTTTGGTTGGATCACAAATTTCACAAGCTTTCACGCGGTTTTTGTTTTCAGAAGCTCAATCCCAATATTTTCCTGTCAAAATTCGATTTTTCATGTTCAACGGCTGGATTCAGAGTGTCGCCGCAGGCGACAGGCGAAAAATCACTAAAATGACCACAGCGGCTTCTGAAATGGTCTGTTGACACCCAGCAAAACTGGAAAATGACCGCAAGAGCAAGGCGGATCCAGCGAGCGAAAAAAACGACTTGGAAAATCAATATTTTACTTTCAAAAATCGAAATTTGTGTGAATTCGAGATTGCCAGACAGGGGTGAAAAAGCATGTTTTTCAAGGATTTTTCGAGATTGGGACCTAATCTGGGGAAGCCGCAGCGGTTCGGGGGCTATCTTCACATAAGAAAGGTACCCTGAAAAGCCGAAGGGAATCTAACTCACCGATTTTGAGAAAAGTTTGGTCGAGTTCATGAATGCGGCACACGATTGTGGCTGCCCTGATGAGGGTCATCTTTCGAGAGATTGTCCAAAGAAGGAAACGAAGACGTGCACACATTGCGGGCACAAGGGTCATGTGGAACAAGATTGCCAAAAGAAAAAGAGGGAAAAAGAGGCGGCAAGGAAAAGAAGGAAGAGGCTAAGAAGAAGGAAGGAAGGGCACCAACGAAGGTGTCATCGAGTTTGTTGGCCGCACTCATGGCCAAGCTCGAGGCCGACACGAACATGGTCATCGCCGACGATTCCAAGCTACAGGGGGGGGGTGGTAGTTCGCCCTGGGGTCCGCGTGCGCTCGCTTTTACAAGATTGAATATCTCTAGGTGTAATTATCCGATTCCAGTCGGGTTTGTTTTGGCTTGGACCTCTATACATGGGCTTGCACTCCGAGCAAACTCGGCTGGAATGAAGCGTTTTCACCCTGATATATTTCATCTCGTAAATGGAATAATGGATTGGAATCGGATGATTACACCTTGAGATATTCAATCTCTTAAAAGCGAGCGCACGCGGACCCCAGGGCGAACTACACCCCCCCCCCCTGTAGGTGTTCGCGAGAACCTAGAAACAGGTGTTCGCGAGCATCTAAACTTAGGTGCTCGCGACCCTGAGCGAGGTGCTCGCGACCCGCAAATTGCACAAGATGCCAAGGAAGAGTGCGAAATGGGTGTCAAACCACCTAGCATGATGATCTTGGGTCAAGTCGAGCCGAATCCGTTCAAGCTCTCCATCGAAACGAGTTTGCGGAGCCATTGCATGATGGCTTGAAAGACCACCTCTACGCCTCCACGGGACACGCAACCCAAATCGAAGGTAAAGCCGGAGGGCTCACAAGTTGGATCATTTTGCAGATTTGCATTACCACAGTCCAGCATCTAACTTGACTCTAGTAGGAGGCTTGGCTGAACGAGATGAACGTCATCCATGCGGTCTTGATCATTTTGTGCATGTTGGCTCTCTAAATAACTCAAGAATGACACTATAGCACCTCGAAGGATTGACATTGATCCAGAAGCAGTGCGTAGCTCAGCAACAAATGTAAAGCGTGCGACTTTAGAGCATGTTGTGCTTCAATTTTGAGATGCATCTAAGCGCAATGAAAGCCACCATGGGGGCGCCTTGAAATGCTCTTAGTTTGCAGCACGTGCCGCTGGCGCGGCACAAAAGTGTGCCGCAGTCACCCGCTCCGTCTCAAAAAGAAAGACGTCGTGAGCCGCTGGCGCGGCACGAAAGCGCACGGCCGCTCACGCGGCCGCACCACATCTCGAATCAACTCAAGCAAACGCTATTGTGGCGGCCCATTCCACAACGATCAAAGCGGAAGTCAATTGCCCCGCGGAAAGCGCCGAAGGATGCACCTCCTCCCAAACGCACATCGCGCTCAAGCGCGAGAACCCGCAACATGCAATTAGGGCACCTTTGCCAACCAGTTAGTGTCACTGTCCAACTAGGCGACTCGCATGATAGTTCTCGCTCGCACCCCCCTTGCACCTCCTCTGCAGGCGATGAAGACCAAGACTCCAACAAGCAACAAAGAAACGCAAGGGAACTAGACGGGTGCTAGATGATTTAGCCTTGGCTACTAGACGCAAGAAACAACAACGGCTAGACTTCGGCCAGCATTTTAAGCGGCCACCTTGGACATTTTGAGCCAGCGGTGTGGGGCATTTAATTGAGCATGCCCCGCCAAATGAATGTGCGCACACATGAACAAGCCATCTCACTAAAAGAAGTTCCAGGCATCATGAACAGCGCGCACCGTGGCCCGGCCTGTGTGACAAACATTCTATCAGGAAGTCAAGTTTATAGTGACTCTTGAATGAGAACCAATGACGCTCACAGGTGCCGGCCATCCAGCACCACCAGGTCCGCGGGCAGTGGCGGGCCAGTCCTCATTGTTCATGGCAACTATGAGTGCCTTGGAAAGGCAGCGCCCGGAACCACTTGCGCCAGGACGTACCTTGGCCAACAAAAGCCTGAACACACCAGGCACCCTTGGGTGCTCAAAATAGGATGGGGTTGGATGAAGTTAAAAAAAAGTGAGCAAAGTGAAGTGAAGTTATTAAAACTCAGCTAAATCGAACTCCGGCCAAGTTACACAATTAGGGCAAACTAGGGCCAGCCCCCGCATGTCGCTTGGCAGCATGAACAACACACGCCAGGCAAAAGCTGGCGCGCTGCAATCCCGGGTCCGCGAAACAGAAACGGTGGCATCGGAGCCGCAATTGCCGATGCAAATCCCGGTGTAACCACCCAGGCCTGGAATCTCGAAGCCAAAGCACGCTGCTTACAAAGCGCATGCCAGCATCCGCGCTTGCAAGGTGCCAGGCACCATCGTCCTGGCACCATCGTACTGGCATGCCAAAACAAGTGAATCGTTTGATCATGTCGAATCTTATTTGGCCTTGAATAGGGTTCCATTCCATTTCAATGGACTCGCAATTGTGAGCATAGTTGCCACCTCTTCTCAATTAATTGCAGCTCACACTTAAAAGTAGTAGAGTACAGATACAGACTTGGGTCTCTCAACACAATTGCCTGGATGGTAAACGTGGAGCCATAAGCACCGGGCGACGCTGCGGAATGAAACGGGTCAAACTGCTAGTTGGAACAGTCATAGAAAAAGTGACATGTTTACTTATTTCCACATCACTGAGAATTGTGTACAATCTGGTGCCATTGATGCGGTCTCGTGCGTCATTCATCCTGGACCTGCCCAAATCTTAAAAACGACTCGCCTGCGGAGAAGCAGTGCGTACTCCTGCTGCAGTCAAATGCTCCTGTTATCGCAAAATGAGAGGGACGATATCACGCTGAGAAGTCTAGATACAAACGCACTGTGATCTGAATTTTGCTGACACAAATTGTGGTGATAGGGAGGATGATGTCGATGTCACGACAGTGTAGGGAGGAAGGCCAGCCGTTCATGTGTGATGGACAATTGCTAGTGGTGTCCGCGTCGGGAGAGTTCCGAAATGCCAAAGAAATAGCAAAGTGGCACACAGACACTTGATCAAGTTGCAAGGCGTGCCATATCTTCGGAGGGGCACAAAACACGTTGACAGATCTAGTTACGAATCAGCGATCCGTTTTTAGTTTTATTCATTTTTTTAAGAATCTTGACCCAGTTACATCAGCCGAGGTTATATCGTTTCCTCCTTGTAGAAACAATTAGAAACGCTCATGACCAAAACGCATCTAACAAAAGTCATGCAACATGCACTTGACCCGCTGCGCCTACCAAGAACCTTGAGTGGCGACGGCGTCGTAAGGTGCAGATGATACATAATCCGCTCATGCACTGCCCCTTCGATCTTGCTGTCTTTTTCTTGTTGGGTGGCTTTTTCGCGCTCCCGCACAGCCTCTCCAGCCTTGTACGTTCTCACTGCCTCTCGACCCTGTGTAGTGGTGTGAGCGGGGCATTCACGCAGGGCTGACATTTTTGTGACAAACTGGTGTCACGAACTGCTGTGTCCTACGTTCCCCTGGCCTCATTGCTACCCCCCCTGGCCTAGCCTGGCCTGCCAATCTGGTGTCACGCTATGCTGTGTCATGCTACTGCTGAGTTGGGTAATTTGCACTCTCATACCATATCGGGCTTGTATTTTGTAGAGGAACCTGAGGCTACACATGAGGGGATGCGAAGGGTCTCCATGGCAACTAAATTTGATGCTGGACGGTTCAAGACCGAGTGGAGAAGGGATTACACTAAGAGTGCAGGGCTACAGGCCTGCTCAAGTGAAGGGATTACACTAAGAGTGCAGGGCTAAAGGCTTGCTCATTTGAAGGGATCACACTAAGAGTGCAGGGCTACAGGCCTGCTCAAGTGAAGGGATTACACTAAGAGTGCAGGGCTACAGGCCTGCTCAATTGCTGCTTTTGCTGCCGTCAAATACTTTAGTTTTTCATCGTCAAGCTTTTCACCCTCCGCGAACAATTCCTTGAGCCACGCTGCCAAATACTCTTCCGAATAATTGTCGTAGCGGCGGAAAATCTCGACCTCGGCGAGCTGCCTTTCTCTTTGCTTCCTTGCGTTCTCTTTCCAGATCTTCGCCATATGCTCCTCGAGTGCTGCCGCTCTCTCGGCTTCGAGGATTTCTTCCTTCTTCTTTCTGTATACGTGGCGCATGACGGTCGCATACATACGCTCTTGTATGCAATGCAACAAGACTTTCTTCATACTTTCGGCCCGTTTCAAATAGTACTTTTTGCGCTGCAAAGAAGCACGCAGCACGCAAGTCAATACTGACCGGTTCATCGTTTCCAAAGCAGCCGCCTTTTTAGGATAGTAGCTGAGACGAGCTACTGCGCCGCGAATCATGGACATCACTTGAAAGGCAGTCTTCTTCATAAACGCGTAATAATGCTTGGAGCTCACACCACGGTAGGCAGCCTGGATGGTGACGGCTCTTTCCCCAAGGATCGCGCTCTTTTTCTTGTCGAGCTCTCGAGATAGCCAGTCGCGAACCAGAACGTAGTCTGCATTCCCTCTTCTTGAATGCCCCACGCGGATCGCATCAGCGATTTGTTCCGCTGGAGGCTTGTCCATGAGGGTGTCGGCAATCTCAGCCGCCATGCCTCACATTTGGGCTCGTCAACGTGCAATCTCTGAAGCATGGGTTAGATGGCTAGATCATGGCGCAGGGTAGAGTTGAAGCTAACCGTTTGAGTGAGGCAAATTGGATGAGCTCTTAGTGTTGATAAACTAACATTAGCTTGTTAGATTACGGTGCAGGTCCGCCATGAGCGTGACCCCATAGAACATTCATACCCTGCACGGCGTCACGACTTTGGCATTCCTCGATGGTTTCTCTTGGATGGTCCCAAAGAGCTGCTGGTACGATGCTTCGAGGAACCCTAGGCTAACGTAGGGACCAGGGGAGTTACAGAGTGGGCTAACACGTTCCTTGGATAGTCCCACAGAGCTGCTGGCACGCCGCTTCGACCGCCGCTTTGTCATTGAAGTCCGAGACAACAGACTTCGTATCCAGCACATGGTACGTTTCCCAAAACTCCACGTGCTTTAGGCGAGATGGGAAGCCTAAGCGGCGGATGCTCAGGGTATCGAGCATGCCTGTGTAGCGAAGCTGATTCAGCACAAGCCCAGCCGTGAAGGTACCCGCCGCGAGGGGGTTGGATGCTTTGATACAACGCACGAAATTGCAGTCGGTGTGGCCCAGAGTCATCGCAAGGTTGTCCAATTTCTCTGCAAAAGCAGCGACAACGGACGTGGTGGAGGGCTCGCGCTCGAACTCTTCTTTCATGAAACCACCGCATAATGTAGAGGTTCTTAGGACGTTCTGAGCCACAGATGACAGCTTGTCCTTGTCCTTGTTCACCCATCCGCGAATGTCATAAACCACCATGGACGCATAATGCTTGACAACGAACGCACAATCGATGTCCTCGCAGTCTTTATCGCCAGGCAGGCCCAGGTTGCCAATGTAACGGCCTTTTTTCTTCATTGCCTTGAATCCATTCTCTTCTGAGTCCATGTTGGTCATCCACATTCTATGATATTTATCTTTGCTCTTTGACTTTGCAAGTTTTCGCAGACCGTCGAGGAATTTCAGATCTAGGTCCTACATTCAGAAGGGTCGGAAAAGTGAGACCGAATGAGACACGGTAATGCTGGCACTGAGGGTCCATACTGTGTAATCACACATTGCTATCTGAAATACGGCTGTATCACAAGCCATAGTGTAGAAAACTGTGCAAATCACCGTGCAAAAGAAATAATGTTATGGTGTACAGTATACAGGTGTGCCTGAGCATTTGGGTAACTGTCTTCATTCGTCCTCTGTTTCGCAGCGTTTTTTAGGACGCTGACGACGCTGTTTTTCCTCGGATTAGACAAGACATCAAGCGTGTCGTCCGCCCCCCCGGCCTATACCCTGCCAGCCCCTCCCCCTTGGCCTAACACCCTGCTATCCCCCCGGCCCTGGCCTAATCTTTCCTCGGATTGGACAAGACATCAAGCGTGTCGTCATTACAAATTGGGCCCAGCGTCTCCATGGAAATGATAGGGTCGCCAATCTGATCCTCGTAGGTTTGCATTTCCAGCTCGAAGATCACCTTGGCAGGATGCCACTAAGATGCCATCTATTGCGAGGATGTCACTAAGATGCCATCCATTGACATCCCAGGTGTACGATAGGGAAAGCACAACGCACGATCCTTGAATGAAGTCCTTCAGGAATGCAAATGACTAGCACAACCCTTGAGGAAGTGTTTCGTACATAGCACATTATCGATACACATTACAGGCGCACTTGAGTTAAGTCAAAGGAAAAAAATGAGTTCGGCCTTGACAAAGACATTCTGTAGTTTTTCGTTGCAGTAGTTGATGTTGTACTGGTCAAGGCTGTTCAAGACTGCGCCTGGGTTGATAAACAGAGATTAGTTGCCGTAGCATCATCAGTGGACTCTTCAAGAGTGCCCATGGTTCGACAAGTATGGGTTTTATCTTTTGGACAAACGTGTCCACAATGAGGCGCCCAGCTACGAAATATTCATGCTCACATAACCAGCGCATGTGTAAGGTGGATTTGTGTGAGAGCACGTGATCGTGTGTGATCGTTTGCTCGTTTTCGATGGAGAGCAAAAAAAATAGCGGGAGAGCGAGGTCCAGGAGAGCATCCCAGGCCTACGGCAAAGCCGTGGGGCCGTGGGCGTCCATCCCGCACATCATGAGGAAGTCAGGCAGGGGGTCTGTCATATGTAATCGCGCAGCATCCTGAGGAAGTCATACAGGGGGTCTATCATATGAATAGGGGGTTATATAACATATCAATAGTGGGACCGCCGGTGTTAATCACGCAGCATCCTGAGGAAGTCGTACAGGGGGTCCATCATATGAATAGGGGGTTATATAACATATCAATAGTGGGACCGCCGGTGTTAATCACGCAGCATCCTGAGGAAGTCGTACAGGGGGTCTATCATATGAATAGGGGGTTATA